>Ga0208544_10000012_pt1 | contig 142709 bp, 134 predicted proteins | sample DEB08_DNA_9_FD_184526 | JGI IMG/M metagenome (GOLD analysis project Ga0208544, IMG submission 184526) | Aqueous microbial communities from the Delaware River and Bay under freshwater to marine salinity gradient to study organic matter... | ecosystem: Environmental > Aquatic > Marine > Coastal...
GAAATAGCGCCACAGAAGCGGTTAATGAATCGACTGAGCCGAAGAGCAATAAACGTCCTGATATGCGTCGATTGGTAGATCTTTTTAACGCTAGACAAACAGCGACAAACGATAGGGCAAGGGAAAGAAGAGATATTGCAAATGAAGCCAAAGAACTAAAAAATGCTGAACTCAGGGCGCGGCTTCGAGAGGAAAAATATCCTGAACGCCTTAGAATTGATCGTGAAAGAAAAAAAGGTTGCGCGGGCTAAAGAAGCCGAGCAAGAGGGCCGGACAATCAAATCGAGAACTAATCTAAGTGGTATGACAGAGGATCAAAAGGTCGCTCATAAAAAGGAAGTTGAGCGATTAAAAAAACAAAGACAGCGTGCGATAAAAGCGAATTCATTAAATAGGAATGGAGGCTTTATAAGCAGCGAGAAATCTTTGATTACTGTAAGTGCAGATAATGTTGATGCCTATGACAGAGGTGGTTAATTAGAATAACTGCGGAGGCAACAACACCAGCGGCCGATAATTCTCGATCAACCAATAGAAAATATCTATTCTGAAAATGGCTGCGTGTATCTAGGATACAACTACCATAGATGCACCGACCAGTTCCAGAATCACTCTTGAAAGGACGAAAGCAAAAACAGGGATGGGCGTTCACACGATTATTTTGACGATTTAAAAATAGCTATTCAACAAGCCTACTAAGGCTACCATCTGCTAAGCACATTCTTGGCTAAAAAGTTCGAAAATAGATTGTTAAACTACCCGGAGACAAAGACGTATCTTTAGCTGTCTTGGCGCTTAACACTCCCATGACGCTGCTACCTTAGCGGGTAGCATCACGATGTTTCTGATCCAAAAATTTTTCAAAACGCTTAAAAAGGATCAATTTCTTATCACCAGTGTAAACTTTTGTTACGCTGACGGGTATCCTAGGTTGATCTGATGGTCGGTTTTGGTTGTATTTTGTAAACGATGGTCGGTTAAAATACACGTTAAAGTAGTTTTAGGTTTACGTTTTTCCGCCGATGTAACCCTCTAGCGTTACATTTTCGAAAAAATGTAAACCATGCGACTCAACTTTATATACGCTGTAAACCAGAGTCTTCAACCCTAGGGATGCACCAGGTTGTATTAAGCATCCTCAGAATTGAGGATCTCATCGGCCTCTTTCTGAGCTTCCAAAGCCTCTTTGATTTGGAAGCAAACATGATCGCAGTTTGCCCCTGACAGAGGTGGATCGATTTCCAAACCTTCCGGCAAATGAAGGCATCCCCATAAGCAGATCGCTTTTTCCCTAGGACTTCGACTTCTAATAGGGATCAATCGACGATCCAATAGTCAGTTTGGTCGGATTCAAGTTTGCATGATGAAAGTCGGTTCCGAGCCCATTGCAAACATCTAAGATTTATAACAATAGAAATGCTTATTAATGGATTGTTCGATATTTTTTATAACTATTGGGCATCGTAAAATTTGATTTCCAAACAAGTAATGGTTGATTGGAAATGGTAAGATTTTTCAATTCAGCAGATTGGAATAGAGAAAGGAACGAATTGGAAACGCAGCATTCGTTAAAATCTGAGGAGTTAGCCGCCCAAAAGACGGCGATGATCGGACGATCAATCGCGCTACTTGTTATTGCTCCTCTGATCACTTTCTTAGCCACATGGCCAGGACCGATTTTCTACTATGTTCTGTTGGTAGTATTTCTGGTGTTGGGATGGGGAAGCTGGAAAGTAGCCAATGCCAAATGGGGCAAGCCCTGGCATCAGTATGTATTTGTTACTATCGACTTTATGCTGATGACTTTTGCGCTTCTTTATCCAAATCCATTTGTTCCACTTGATTATCCGCCTCAATTCGCGTTGCGTTACGGATCATTCATTTTCTACTTCGTGCTTCTTTCAGGACTGGCCTACGTCTATCAACCGAGGTTGGTTTTGTGGGGGGGTATTTCCGCTGCAGCTAGTTGGTTCGTTGCAACTGCATGGCTGATTAATCTCCCTGATACAGTTTGGCGTCAGACTGATGAACTGAGTGTTGAGGCTGCATTGGAGATTATTGCACAACCAACTTTCATCAATATAGATGTCATAATACAAGAGGTTGTTGTTTTACTAATAGTTTCTGGCCTCCTAGCCTTGGCAGTCAAAAGGTCTCGGATGATCGCCCTGAGACAGGCGCAGTTGGGACGCGAAAGAGAAAATCTAGGACGTTATTTTCCTAGGAAGACAGCTAAAATGCTGGCTGAGCGAGTGGATCCTTTTTCCACGCCTAGTGAACATGATGCAGCTGTTTTATTTGCCGATCTTGTTGGGTTTACGACTTGGTCAAACAAACATTCGCCAGCCGAAACAATAGAACTGTTACGTGAGGTGCATGGTCTTCTTGCAAGGGTGGTTTTCCGAAATGACGGAACATTAGATAAGTTTATTGGTGATGGAATGATGGCGACGTTTGGCACACCCGAACCCTCTGAAAGAGATGCATCAAATGCACTTGCCGCTATGATTGAGATGCTAGAGAAATTCGAAGAACTGAAAGCAAATTCCAATCTGATGCAAAGTGGAAACATAAAACTCGCAGTTGGAGTTCACTACGGTCCAATCGTCATGGGTAATATTGGCAGCGAGGAAAGGTTAGAATTTGCCGTTCTTGGTGACACAGTCAATGTTGCTAGTCGTTTAGAAGGGGCAACCAGACAAGTTGGCTGTCGTGGTCTTGCGAGTAATGCACTTATTGATGCGGTAAAAAAAGAATCTCACCCGGAGAGTTCTAAACATCTATCAAAACTTTTGCATCAAAGTCCTATCATGTTGCGGGGGCTTTCTAACAAAATGGAAGCCTTGAAACTCCAGTAAATTCGAATTTTCTGATCGCAGTTACCTGACTTGAAACAAATCTAATTTAGGACATCGACTAGCATCTCAAATGCAACTTTGTCCGCAATGCTGCCGTTGACTCGAATGAATTCAGAACAGTAGCAAACAGCATTTGATAATTGGCTCATTAAGTGTCTCAATATGTTATTCTCACACCTGAAAGACTGGAAGTCGATTGCCCAATTCAGACCCATATCGCCACCATCCTGAATTGCGCGGAAAGATCAAACTTGCCTCGGAATCATTCTTCCGTGAACTTGATCTAGATTTGATCGACACAAAGGCAGCAGAGGCTGGGAGGCCTTCCGGTTGGCGCACGCCATGTGAGGATCGTGAGGCAGGAAGACGAGAATGGCTTGATGGCCGATGGGGCGACGATCTTTGGGTATTTGGTTACGGATCACTGATGTGGGATCCTGCAATGGAATTTGCAGAAGTCCGACGAGGCAGAACTGAGGAATATTCGAGAAGCTTTTGCTTATGGGATGTGGGCGGTCGCGGGTCGCTAGAGCAACCCGGGCTGATGTTAGCAATCGACGAAGGGACAGATTGCGAGGGCTTGGCATTTCGTATTGAGGCGGACAAGCTCGATCACGAAACCTTTGTATTGTTTCGGCGCGAGATGATTGCCAGCGCTTATCGTCCTGTATGGCTTATGCTTGAAACCGAGCATGGAACCGTTGAAGCGTTATCGTTCGCTGCCAATCATGCCCATGAGAGAATTGTGCCAAATATCCCAGCTTCCGATCAGGCGCGGATGATAGCCTGCGCAGAAGGACTGTTAGGTAGCAACTTCGACTACCTTGCAGATACTCACCAGCATCTTGACCTATTAGGAATCGATGACGCCTATATTGTTGATATTTATTCGCGCGCCAAAGCTTTGCGCTTATAGATTAGGCAAGTTTGATCAGGGAGGTGCACCAAGATGAAAATAGGGAAAGCTGTTTTTAGCCAGATAGGTTTTACTAATATGCTTGCTATTAACTCGCCTACGTGACCAGCTCAATAGCGCCGCATAAATAGCGCACTGAGAAATGGTCATTACATCGCCCCTGTAATGGCCATTTTTTCTCTTCTGAATGGACATCGAGAATCATAAGCCAAACCAAAAAACCAATTGGATTTCTCCACGACAGAGGTGGTTCGATTTCAAAACCTTATGGCAAATGGAGACATTCCCATAAGCAGCTCGCTTTTTCTCTAGGACTTCGATTTTGCAATGACGAATGTCAGTTCCGAGTCTATTCTGTTGAAAAAGTCCGAAGCTAGAAATCTGCTGCAAAATTTTATAATGTTGTTTCGAAATAGGCTTAACTAAGGAATATAATTTCGCATTAAGGCACTGTTTGAATTTCGATTTCACAATTGCCAAGGTTGCAAGCTCATAGTCGATTTTTTCAAAGAAATAAGCTCATACTGATCATTTGATTCATACCGCTGTTTGAATGCTGGATAGTCAGCCTGTTTGACTAGAGTCAAAATCAATTGGGGAGGCCTGCCTTTTGCAGTTCCTCAACAAAGTGTTCCAGGATAGGTGCTTTCTGAACTATATGATAGCTTGGAAAAGCAGCTAATAGTCGTTGTGCCATATCGCGTGCCTGATCCACTTCGCCCAGACGCATTAGGCTTGCTATCAATATCAGGAAGGAGGGAGTATGGGATGGATAAATCTGTAGTGCTCTCTTCGCATAGGCTACTGCCTGTTGATATTCGCCTTTCATCAGCCAAGCGCCCGCTTGTCCGGCAAATGGCATTACACGCATTGGGTCGAAAGGAGATAGTCGAAGGGCTTTTTCGGAAAAATCTATTGAGCGATCATAATTGCCGGCCCATGTGTTGATAACAGAACCATGCCCATATGCGTGCACTGAACATGGGTTGCTAGTAATTGCACGTTCGATCATAGACAGCGCTGTCTCAAAATCCCGTTCACCAAGCGCGATTGCAATAGCGGCGTGGGCCATTGTGCTTGCATCATCAGAACCTGAAACCTGAACTGCCCTCGCATGGTGCAGCATTGCAGCTCTGTTGGGCTCGGGCAAGCTACCTTCCCAAAGAGATTTTGCGAAATAGCACCACGCTGCCACACCATGCGCCTCAGGGTAACCTGGATCAATATCCAATGCCTTAGCAACATATCCCAAAGCCGCGGAATGACTTTCCGGTTTGGGATCATACATCTTTTGAAGGGATCGCAAGTAGTAGTCATAGGCTCCAAAATTGGTTTGCCGATTCCTGTTCAATAATTCGATTTCAGCTTTCTTTAAAGTCGGTTCAAGTGTAGCGACCACACGTTGGGCAATTTCATCTTGAAGATCGAAAATTTCTGTCATGTCACGATCAAATCGTTCGGCCCAAAGACTGGTGCCGTTATCGGATTCCACCAACTGACAATTCACACGAACTCTATTGCCGGACCTGCGAACCGACCCCTCAAGAATATATCTTACACCAAGTTCTTTGCCGATTTGGCGAACATCCTTGTCAGTTCCGCGATAGCTGAAAGATGAATTACGCGCAATTACGAACAACCAACCACATCTGGAAAGGCCGGTGATAATGTCTTCGGATATGCCATCAGCGAAGTAATCCTGGTTGATGTCCGTGTGCAAATTGGCGAACGGAAGGACTGCAATTGATGGCTTTTTTGGTATAACCAAAGCAACCGAAGCAGCGGGGTGCACCAGCAACTCACCAGGAGACCATAACCAGGTTTCAACTGGTTCAGTCATGTTTTTCAAGATTTGGGGGCCCTTGGATTGGAAATCGCATACGATCTTGAATTTGACTTGCTGGTAAACGCTCTCAGAAATACAGACACCACCCGGTGAGGCTAGTGGCTCGAGACGCGCTGCTACATTAACTCCATCTCCATACAAATCCTCACCATCAATAATGACATCGCCAATATTTACCCCAATACGGTAAGAGATCATTTGTTCTTGCGGAACATTTTCATTAATCAGAGCTATGGTCTGCTGCACGTCAATGGCAAAAGCTACGGCATCCACAACACTGCCAAATTCCATCAATATCCCATCCCCCATTAACTTAACTACACGTCCACTGTAGGCAATGGTTTTGGGATCGAAGATTTCCTTCCGGTATTTCTTTACCAAGGCAAGCGTGCCGATTTCGTCGGCGGCCATCAGTTTGCTGAATCCAACTATATCGGCCGCCAGAATGGTAGTCAGTTTGCGCTCTTCTCGACCCGTGATCACCGTTTGTCCTTCAATTAAACTTTAGGCACCCATTCTATCTGTTTTCTCGACTAAAGCCCAGCAGGATTGTTGAAACTCCAAAGCCTCCCTTAACAGAAATGTGCAAATGGAAATTGTGCGGTTATTCAGTCAAGCTCATCAAACAAACTCTGACGCTTTGACCTGTTTGGATGTCTCCCTTTTTCGAACTGCCTCACCCCAATCGATCAACCAAATCAACCGCTCTTAGATGCGAATAACGCTGCAGCATCCGAAGCTCTTTATGTCCGGAAATCGTTGCTGTCTCGATCACGTTAAAGCCCTTTTCTAGAAGACGGCTGACAGCCTCATGTCTTAGGTCATGAAACCGTAAATCTGAGCAATTTGCACGCGTTCTCAAATGCCCCCAGGATTGCTGCACAGCGCTCTTAGTTGCGCCTACCACTTGGATACCTGCAGAGCCTGTATCACTCTCACGGAGCTGCTGTAGAGCCGCAATCGCTCTGCTGCTGAGGGGTATATCTCTGCTCTCACCATTCTTGGTCATATCCAGATGAGCAATGCGTTTTTCCAGATCAATATCGTTCCAAGTAAGAGACAAAAGCTCACCCTGTCGCATGGCAGTTTCAATTGCCAAAATGATCAGGGGCCTCATATACGGGCTACGACCATCATCGGCAGCTTGCAGCAATCTGTCCAACTCATCATCACCCAACCGTCGATCCCTACCTCTAGGTGCTTGAGGCCTTCGGATCATCTTGCATGGGTTTTGCAACAGATGAATGCCCCATTCTTTGCGGGCAATATCTATTGCGTGTGAAAGCGTATTCAGCTCACGTATGACCGAAGCTGAGGAAACGACTTTCAATCGTTGATCACGATAGGTTGCTACGTCTGCGGATGACAGTAAAGCCAGCGTTCTATGAGCAATTGGACGCTTCATAAGTGCTTTAATGCGATAAGTCTCACTGGAAGCACTGCGCTTTGAAGGCGTGATATCTATAAGATAGCGCTCAAGCAGCTCTTTAATCGTAGTTTTCTCTGCTAGACGTGAATCTGGTAGATTGCCGGAGCGATCTAACTCAGCCTCAAGACTGCGCGCCCACTTTTCTGCATCTGACTTCGCTTCAAAGCTTTTTGCTCGCGGTGCTATGCCTCTGCGTCTTACTTGAGCCTGCCACTTGCCTCTTAGTTTGCGAATTGTAGCCATAGAGCGTCTCCACGAATTGTGCCTACAATTGCGTAGGACGCCCTAAGAGGGGTGCCAAGCGTTATTCCCCGGCAGTGTGATCAGATTGTGCCGCTAGTTAATTGACTGAGTGAAAAGCAGCTTCAGATAGTGATCACTACCCTGATAGGGCAAGGAATTTCTGCAATGAGGGCACTTGAGAGAGTGCTGCACTACTAAGGCAGTGCTCTCAACTTCCGCTTTGAGCCCAACCACGACATTCGCTGCGTTGCACACGTTTTACCGAAGCGGCCTGTAGCCGCCATTCGCATACCAGTTTTGCCGAAGCTGAAAGCTGACATTAGTTGGAGCGCAAAATGGATGACGCTCAGAGGTCAGCTACGCGAACTCAACTGAACTTTTGGGAGTTTCCGCCATCTACTTATAGGACTGGATATTCTCAGACTACCACCAGCATTTTGCGACCAAGTGATGTCAAATCTCGAAACTCCGATTTCATACTCGTCGAAAAATTGTTTCCCTCGACACAGAGCATTTGAAGATTGGGCGCGGATTGAGCCCATTCCAAGATGGAACGACCACTTGAGTCACTAAGGGAGCATCCTACCAATCCCAATTCTGTCACAGTTTCTGGAAATGCTTCAGCTAAGGTGATGGCACCCACATTTCCCAAATCTGGGTTAAAACTTGCGCTGAAAGACCGCAAAAAATGCCCATTACGACCTGAAGAAGCCAGCAGTCCGCCGGCCAGAACCTGCGCGTCGGCTTCGTTTAATTGCGCACGTCTTAGATGAAGATCAAAACCTGTCAGTGATCTTGTCGATGATGCCAGTCTATCAGCAACATCCAAACAAACAGGTTTTCCAATTGATCTCAGTGCATTGATCAGTTCAGTGGGTTTCACATCAGCACTTTCAACATTGGTCGCTGCTACGCTCTGGGAAGAGACCGCGGCTGGTGCCAACAAGCCACAAACACAGGCAGTTTTCAGAACCGTGCGCCGAGAAATGTATCGCTGGTCAAATCTCATCGCGGGTCTCTATAACCAATATCGTTGAAAGCTTGAATGTCATCATGGAAAAGCAATACCCGTTGCAGTCTGCCCTAAATCCCACAACTGCTTGGCGACATCGGTATCCAAAGCGGATGCATCTATTTCACCAATAGCAGGAAAGCCGCCCATTTCGCCGGGACCATCGGGGCCGTAGTAATCCCCTTGTTTAACATCGGGTCCTGTCGCGGCTAACAAGGTCGGCAAAGACCCTTGCCATGTATCCATCAACGTTATGTCTTTGAGCATCGCTGGATCAATATGCCGTTGCAATTCAGTTTTTGTGAACCCTGGATGACATGCAACAGAGAGAACCGGCGCATCTATTGCGTCGATGCGACGACCAAGCTCTAAAGTGAACAGAAGGTCAGCTAACTTACTTTGATAGTATTCCCGCTTTTGGTCGTAAGGCTTTTCCAGCCGTAGATTGTCAAAGTCGATATGCGCCCCTCGGTGTGCAATGCTGCTCAACGTTACGATACGCGAATCTGTTGTGGATTTTAGTCGGTCAAATAGTAATCCGGTTAGCGCAAAATGTCCCACAAAATTGATCCCAAACTGGCTCTCGAAACCGTCTTTTGTTTTGCCTTCAGGTGGCATCATCACACCTGCGTTGTTGATCAGGATATCCAGCTTCGGATGAGTGCTCAAAAAATCGACTGCGAACTGGTTCACGGATTCTAAGCTCGCAAGATCAACAATGCCTGCCTCAACCTGACCATCAATGCCTTCAGCTTCGATATTTTTGATCGCTTGGTCGATTCTGCCTGGGTTGCGTCCTGCGATAACGACGTGCCCGCCCGCTTTTGCAAGAGCCAATGCTGCATAGTAGCCAATCCCAGAGTTACCCCCGGTAATCAGGATTGTCTTCCCTTTTTGACTGGGTAGGTTTTGGTCAACCCAATGCTGATAGTCTAATTCCATAAAGCGCGCTCTCTAAATTGGCTGCATGTTATACATACCTACCAGCAGTCGCGGCGAATGTATGCTTTTATTGGCAGGTTACTTCAATGTAGATTGTAAGATCATGAGAACTGGGCTCGAAATGGACATAGATCTTGTCATGGATAGCGCCGCTCAGCACAATACCCATGCTTAATGTTTGAGTGTTGCGGTTGGAGGGTATGGTCAAGGAGACGTCACTATGTCCGCTAAGGAGTCGTTGACTCCATCACGAGATATCAACGCATTTTTTGTATCTTCAGCTTTTCTGCTTTCGCTCTATTCTTGGTCGATTCTTCCGAACGTGTGAGGGCTTTGGCAATTGCCTTCAAACTCATCCCATTTGTCACCAGCATATGGAGTTTTTGAATTTCTTCATGTGTCCATGCTTGGCGATGGCGTTCAAAACGTTCGGTCATTGGTTTCGTTACCTTATCACTGGGTCGAAGCAATCATTAAACATGGTCGCACTGATGGCGCCAGTAGAAGTTGTCAGAAGAGCATCGGTTTTGCGACAAAGCTATGATGCCTCAAATGTCCGCTTTGCTGCCGTTAAACAAGTTGAACAATCATGAGAATCTATCTGCAGGTGATCTGATCGCAACTACTTTTGTGTTTGCAAACTCAGAAAGTGCACAATTTGAAAGTGAACCGTGCTAAGTCTGTTCAAAAGAAGAATTGCAATGGAGCAGCTGTATGAGTGGGAACCTGAAAGATAACGTATCTCGTGGTAGTATTTGGCTTCGTTTAGTGTGGATGATTGTGTTGGGTATTGCATTCAATGTTGCACAATTTGTTGTATTCGCAATTTCCGTATTTCAGTTTCTGTGTAGTTTATTTACCGGTAAGGCAAATGAGAACCTGATTGGATTGAGTCAGAGCCTAGCGAGATACTTGCAGAAAATCGTGACGTTTATGACATTTGTATCGGAAGAAAAGCCTTTCCCGTTTTCTCCTTGGGATGAAGAGCCGAAAGAGAAAAGTGTTGTGGAGGATGTGGCTGATGAACCTGCTGCTCCAGAAGCCCCCGAAGTTGTGGCAGGTGCGGTCAAGAAAACGAGAGTTGCGAAAAAGCCATCTGCACGCAAAGCTCCAGGACCAAAGAAGACTCCGCCGAGCGCCAAAGCAGACAAGGCTAATAAGTAATATCTCTGAGCTGACTCATCACTGGAGATGCGCCTGAGTGGCAAATTCGTGCCGCCCTGCAGTTTTCCAGCAAACAAACGATTGGAATTCCTAGGCCAATAAGGCTTTCCAACACCACGGATATATCAGCTTCGGGCAGTTCGGAGGGCAGCACTCTATCCAGCTGAGCTACGGGTGCCAAGATCAGCGGTTCCAAGCTGATCGACAGATGTGTTTCATGTAAACCAAACTGCATGCTGCATCAATCGGCGATGATAACTTTCTGCAGATTGTTTCGTTTGGCTGCAACAAGCACTCTCATTAGAATGAGGCGCTATGAATATTGAATGTCATAAAACATTGACCTACAGCATCGGGTCCACGCGCGTCCCTAGCTCCTTAGGCCTTCATCAATTCTTGTTTGATAAGAGCGTGATGGGTGTCATCAAGTGTTTTTCTTGCAATTCTGATCAGTGTATCAGCCTCTTCATGGGACAATGTAAGAGGTGGAGAGAGGATCAGGCGGTCTCGAACAGCCCGCATGATTAGACCACTTTTGAATGAAAAATCACGGGCGATTGTTCCCGCAGCACCTTCATTTTCGAAACGGCGTGAAGGGCTTTTCTTGTCGGGCACAAGTTCAAGCGCTCCCATCAACCCTGTCATTACGGCCTCGCCGATCAATGGATGATCCGCCAGTTGGCGCCATTTTTTCTGAAGATAAGGACCGATATCATCGGCAACACGGGATACCAGTTTTTCTTTCTTGATGATTTTCAAATTGGCAATGGCCGCAGCGCAGGAAACCGGATGACCCGAATAGGTGTATCCATGGTTAAATTCATTACCAGGAATACGGAAAACTTCTGCTATTTCTTTTGAAACCATAACCGCGCCCAGCGGAACATAGCCGGATGTCAGCCCTTTGGCAGTGGTCATCAAATCGGGCTCCGTATCAAACGTTTCGCATCCGAACCAGTTCCCGGTTCTTCCAAACCCACAAATAACCTCATCGGAGACAAAGAGGATGTCACGGTCTTTCAAGATTCGCTTTACTTCGGGCCAATAGCTATCAGGCGGGATGATGACGCCGCCAGCTCCCTGAATGGGTTCTGCGATAAAGGCAGCAATTTTATCTCCACCAATTTCGTCGATTTTCGCCTCAAGCGCCCGGGCCGCATGAATGCCGAATTCATCTGGAGTCATCCCAGAAGGGTCTGCAAGCCAATAAGGTTGTGCAATATGCTCGATGCCGGGAATAGTTCCTGCTTGCTCGTGCATGCCGCTCATGCCGCCAAGGGCCGCGCCGACCATCGATGATCCGTGATATGCATTGTGTCTTGAAATGATCACTTGTTTTTCAGGCTTACCCATCATGGCCCAATAGGTGCGCACCATGCGCAAAACCGTGTCATTGCCATCTGAGCCGGATGTTCCGTAAAAAACCATTTCGAATTGGGGTGGTGCCAAATCAACCAGCATTTCTGAAAGTTCGATTACAGGCTGATGAGAGGTTTTGAAAAAGGTATTGTAATAAGATAGTTCGCTCATTTGAGAGCGGACTGCATCAATGATTTCCGGACGGCCATGACCGACATTGACGCACCACAGGCCTGCCATGCCATCCAAGATACGATTGCCTTCAGAATCCCAAAGCCAAACACCATCTGCACGAACAATGATGCGACGCTCATCGAGCTTTAACGCACCATTGTCGGTGAAAGGATGGAAATGAAAAGCGGCGTCTTTCTCTCTTAGAATGGCCGTGGAAAGATTGACGTTCATTTGGTTTTCCTTAGAGTGCAAAGGGTCAATTGAAAGAAATATTCTACAATTTTCTGTGTCTATTGGCAGAGCATATTTTCGAAAAGTCGGCAAGAGGCTGGTAAAACAAGCTTCCTGTAATATCCAAATTGTGAGTATTTCAAAGTGACCCCCTCTAAAAGTAACAAACCTACAAAATCACCGATTTCTCGAAAGAAGCCAAAAAATAGAACTGAGAAGATCAAGCAGCGTTTGATTGCTGGGCAAAAATTCCTCGACCAAAATCCGGATGTTGAATCCGTTGATCTGCTGATCAGCGACATCAACGGAATGATGCGGGGGAAATGGGCCCCAGCAGAGGCTTTAAAGAAAATCAACAATCCAGGCATTAATCTTCCTATGTCCCTTTTTGGCCTCGATGTTTGGGGGCGTGAAGTCGAAGCAACCGGTTTGCATATAGATACAGGCGATCTGGACGGGTTTTGCTATGCCATCGACGGGCGAATCTCTCGGGCGCCTTGGGCCAAGCGGCCAACGGCACAGGTTTTGATGACCATGCATGACGAGAAGGGAAAGCCGTTCAAGGTTGATCCTCGCAATGCGTTAAAGGCATTGATCAAGCGTTTCAACAAAGCGGGGCTTAATCCGGTTGTGGCGTTTGAGCTGGAATTTTATCTGGTCGATCCTGCCGCGTTTAAACGCACGGGAAAGATTGCAAGAGACAGCGATACTGGTGGGCCAGAAGCCCAGAACATGTATTCGCTTTCGGAGCTGACAGGACAAACGGATCTGTTTGCCGACATAAGAGCTGCAGCCATCGAACAGGGCCTTCCCATTGATACCATCATCAAAGAAGCCGCGCCCGGCCAGTTTGAAGTCAATCTTAAACACCGTGATGATCCGCTAGCGGCAGCAGATGATGCCGTCTTGCTGCGTAGACTGATTTCTGAATGCGCTAATAATCACGGGCTGAGAGCAACCTTCATGGCAAAGCCATTCTTAGAATGGCCCGGGAGCGGGATGCATGTGCATGCCAGTATTCTGGATGATGATGGTCAGAATATTTTTACAGGTAAAGAAGGTGATATTCTTCTGCGTCATGCGGCCAACGGCCTTTTGGAGACCATGCGCGACACGCTGTTATTTTATATTCCGGGATTTAATGGCTATCGCCGTTTGCAGCCGGGTTCCTATGCACCCACAAGGATTGCATGGGGCCGAAATAACCGTTCCGTTGCTGTTCGTGTGCCGGCCTCAGAAGATGCAGCAACGCGCCTTGAACATCGTTTGGCTGGAGCCGATGCCAATCCCTATTTCGTGTTGGCTGGCATTTTGGGTGGTATGCTCAAAGGCTTAGAAGATGGCGTGCTTCCCCCGCCAGCCGTGGTGGGCAATGCCTATGATCGATCGTTGCCTCAGTTATCAGATGATATGGACGATGCTATTTTGGACTTCGAAAAATCTGCTTTCATCAAACAATTGATTGGCAAGGATTTGCAAAAAATCTTTACCGAAATCAAAAAGGTAGAACTGGCAGCGTTTTTAAATGAAATCACACCGCTTGAACGATCAACATATTTGTAAGCTGGTCGCGGGTGAGACGTACAATTAAATATTCTGACACCTCAAGATTTCGCATCAGTAGTTATGCTCACTTTTGAACCATAAAAAGCTGCCATTCCTGCCAGTTCCAAGACTTCGTCATAGGGCATTTCATATCCCCACAAAGCATTGTCTATTTCATGATTTCCAATGCGGATGTTCCAATAGCGCGCTTTGCCTTTGAACGGGCAACGGGTGACATGATGGGAGTCTTTCAAGACAGCGCTGTCTATATCTTCTAATGGCAGATAGTAGACAGGCGCATGATTGGTTTCCTCAACCAAAAGCGCACTGGTTGAACGTGCAACCTCTGCTCCGTCAGCCGTAACCACAATTGTCCCTGTAAAATTGGAAACATCAACTTTGTGGTCTGGGTGTTTTTGGAACCCCGGTGCTGGATTGGTTTCAGGCAACATCATGAACTCCCTTCAAAGCTATGATGCGCCGACATTTTGCTTTATGCAAGTTTCAAAGCTCTCACTTTTTTACATTAGCGCGCTGTGCCAAATGCAAACCAAACGGCAACCCCTGCCAATAACAAAGACAAAATCCGTCGCGCAATTTCCTCGCGCCTCGGATCGGTGAGAAATGGCGCGAGACTTCCTGCAAGAACCACGATCAAAAAATGAATGATCGTTGCTGCAGCCACGTAAATTGCCGTGAGCAGCAAGGATTGGCTCAATGCGGCTTCAAGAGGAAGAAAGCCGGGCAAAACCGTTACATAAAAAGCGGCAGCTTTCGGGTTCAATAAATTGGTCAAAAGACCCCGTTTGAAATAAGTCCACTTGCTTAGTGCCTTGCCCCTATCGGCCTCATCTTTTGCGCCTTCCCCTCTCCAACCTTCCCAAGCAAGAAACAGCAAAAACGCAATGCCGGACCAGCGCAATAGCTCATAAAGAACGGCAGAAGAATTGATCATCGCCATTATACCGAAAGCTGCGCCAAGCCCGATAATTGCAAGGCCGAGTGCAACGCCCACAACCGTTGCAAATCCGAACGACTTGCCTTTGCCAGCAGCAACGATGGCAAGATAGGTCATATTGGGGCCAGGTGTTAACTCAATCAGAATGGAGGCAAGGGCAAAGGATGCCAGAACAGAAAGGGGTAGCCCAAAGTAAATGATCTGCTCCATTTCTTAGTGGGCCTCATCCCAATTATTGGCAGCATTGGCATCAACCTGAAGCGGAACCTTTAATTGCAAGGCGGGGAATGGTGCATCAATCATCACTTTTTTCACCACTTGAATTGTCGCGTCAATTTCGCTTTCAGCGCATTCAAAGATCAATTCATCATGCACTTGCAAAAGCATCCGCGCACCAAGACCTGCATCAAACAAAGCGCTTTCCATCCGAACCATTGCTCGGCGAATGACATCTGCTGCAGATCCTTGAATAGGAGCATTGATCGCAGCGCGTTCGTTGAAAGCTCTGACTTGCGGGTTGGAGGATTTGATTTCGGGATAATGCGCGCGCCTTCCAAAAACTGTTTCTACATATCCATGGTCGCGGCAGAATTTTTTAGTTTCTTCCATATAGTCTTTTATACCGGGAAACCGTTCGAAATATTTCTTGATATAGTCGCTGGCTTCAGAGCGTCCAATTCCAAGCTGGTTTGCCAATCCGAAGGCTGAGATACCATAAATAATTCCGAAATTGATTGCCTTGGCACGCCGACGGACCATCGGGTCCATACCTTCAACAGGCGTATCGAACATTTCTGATGCGGTCATGGCATGAATGTCCAAGCCATCGGCAAAGGCTTGGCGGAGTTGCGGGATATCAGCGATATGGGCCAGCACGCGCAATTCGATTTGAGAATAATCGGCTGAGATAAGCTTATTGCCGGATTCAGCCACAAAAGCGGTTCTGATTTTCCGACCTTCTTCAGTTCGAATTGGAATATTCTGTAGATTTGGCTCAGAGGATGACAAGCGACCTGTGGAAGTCGATGCCATGGCATAAGAAGTATGCACGCGCTTGGTGCGCGGATTGATATAACCGGGAAGCGCATCGGTATAAGTGGATTTCAATTTGGTTAGCTGGCGCCAGCCTACAATCTTGCGCGGCAATTCATGGCCTTCGCCTGCAAGGTCTTCCAAAACTTGCGCTGAAGTAGACCATTGCCCCGTTTTGGTTTTTCCTGCCCCAGGTAAATTCAACTTGCCAAACAGTATTTCACCGAGCTGTTTTGGAGAACCAATATTGAAACTCTCACCAGCCATTTCATAGACTTCATGTTCAACAGATGCTGCAGCTTGGCCCAATTCACCCGAAAGGCGCGAAAGGATTTGGCGATCAACCGAGATGCCGCGTTGCTCCATACGAGCGATGACATCAATCAACGGGCGCTCCAAACGCTCATAAACACTTGTCATGCCTTCGTCAGCCAAGCGCGGCTTCATGACTTGCCAAAGGCGCAAAGTCACATCGGCATCTTCGGCAGCATAGGCAACTGCTTTACTGATCTCCACTTGATCAAAAGTGATTTTGTTTTTTCCACTGCCTGTTAGGGATTTGTACGAAATACACTCATGGCCCAGCCAATGCTGGGAGAGATCATCCATGCCGTGATTACCTTTACCAGCATCCAACACATAAGATAGCAGCATGGTGTCATCAAACGGGCGCAGGTCAACGCCGTGCTCTTTGAAAATCAACCAGTCATATTTCATGTTCTGGCCGATTTTGAGAATAGACGGATCCTCTAAAACAGGCTTAAGAGCTGCAAGAACTTCCCGCTCTGATAATTGACCCGCAACAACGCCGCCGCCTAAGAGATCGTCAGCACCTTCTTTGTGCGCAAGTGGGATGTAACACGCGGTGCCAGGTTTTGTGGCAAGGGAAATACCCACTAGTTCGGCTGTCATTGGATCGAGCGATGTTGTCTCTGTGTCAACGGCAACCAGACCCTCTTCGTAAATCGCCGTAATCCAACGGTTCAAATCTTCCATGGACTGAACTGATTCATATCCAGCCGGGTCAAATGTCGCGTTAACCGCTGCTTCGGCTTTATTTGCAGCCAGTTGGGTAGGTGTCCATAAATCAGCATCGTCAAAACTTGCAGAATTATCTTCCTTTTGCGCCGTTGGCGCTGAACCAGCATGCGCGCTGTTCCCATCAGAATCAGGGCCGCGCATATCTTCCCAGATTTGAGAGGTGATTTCCGCTGCTTCAATCATCGCTGCATCAGCATCGGTAGCCGCTGCAACTTTGCGAGTTAAAGAATTGAAGTCCATGGCCTTTAAATAGGCGATCAATTTCGGGCCATCGGTTGGTTCCAAAGTCAGCGCATCCAAGGGCACTTCGATCGGCATATCCGTAACCAGCGTCACCAATCTCTTTGAAATACGCGCTAGATCGGCAAATTCAATAAGGTTTTCGCGACGCTTGTTTTGCTTTATTTCGCCTGCGCGTTCCAACAACACTTCCAGCGTTCCATATTCGCCGAGCAGTTGAGCAGCAGTCTTTGTGCCAATGCCAGGAACGCCAGGAATATTATCAGTCGAATCGCCGGATAGGGCTTGCAGATCAATCATCTGTACTGGCGGCACACCGAATTTCTCGATGACTTCTGGAACACCAATCTGCTTGTCTTTCATGGAGTCATACATGGAAACTCGCGGCCCCAAGAGCTGCATAAGGTCCTTGTCAGATGAGATGATCGTTACGTCAGCGCCCAACTCAGAGGCCTGTTTGGCATAGGTCGCAATCAGGTCGTCCGCCTCATAGCCCTCTGTTTCAATGCAAGGAACATTAAAGGCCCGCGTTGCTTCGCGAATCAGACCAAATTGAGGACGTAAATCTTCAGGTGGCGCATCGCGGTTGGCTTTGTATTCAGGATAAATCTCGTTTCGGAACGTCTTGGATGAATAATCAAAGATGACAGCAAAATGGCTTGGCACCACGCCAACGGAAGTATCCCGCGCTTCCTGCAGCAATTTCCATAACATATTGCAGAAACCAGCTACGGCACCTACCGGAAGGCCATCAGACTTGCGGGTTAGCGGCGGTAAAGCATGATAGGCTCGGAAGATATAAGCCGAGCCATCGACCAAAAAGAGGTGGTCGCCTTCTTTCATGAAAATCTCCAAAATTCTGCAAACGAGGATTAAAAAGACGATTGCCCAGCAGAACTTGAAATGCAAGGTTTGTGTTAACGCGGAGGCGGCGTTGAACGACCATCAACAGAAAAGCGATTAACGATGGTCATCGAAACGAAGCCTCCGAATACAAATGAGATAATTTCTAACATGACCGGGAAAAACAAATGACCAAATCCGTAGACTTCTATTTCGATATTGTTAGCCCCGCCAGTTATCTGGCTTGGATGCAGATGCCTAAGATAGCAGAAGAGACAGGTGCAACGGTCAATTACAAACCGTTCTTTTTGCCCGGGCTTTTCAAAGTTGCGGGCAGTGCCAGCCCAATCACTATTCCTGCAAAAAGCAAATGGTTGTTCCATGACCTTAAGCGCTTTGCCAAGCGCGAGGGGGTAAAATTCTGGATGAACGAGCATTTTCCGCTTAATTCACTGTATATCATGCGAGGCTTAATCGCCTGGCAGGACAAGCCTGAGATAAAAGCGCTTGGGGATGGGTTTTTCAAAGCCATGTGGGCTAACAATGAAAACGTAAATGACCCTGCCGTGATGGCACGTATTGTCTCTGAAGCAGGTGTTGATCCAGCTGAATGGAAAGCGGCTTTGGAAGATGAGGGCGTGAAGCAACAGGTCTTTTCAATCAATGAAGACCTTGCCAAACGCGGCGCTTTTGGTGCGCCTACATTTTTTGTCAAAGAGGGTGAAAAGGAAATCATGCATTGGGGTCAGGACAGACTGGACTTTGTGAAAGAGGCTTTATTGGCCTGACCCCAATTGTTCTTGTAACGCACTTGCTGATCTTTTCGCTTTGCTCAAAGGCAAGGGCTTGCGGGGTCAGGATCGTCTCAATTTCGTGAAAGAGGCTTTGGTGGCCTGACACAGCTTACGCAAAGCTAATCTGCGGCTCATAGGTCACAGGAAAATTCACCGATCTGGCAATGAAGCAATATTGGTGGATTTCATCATGCAAAGCATGGGCTTTTTCTATATCCGAGCCTACCTCGAGGGTAATCATCGGTTTAAGGCAAGCAGAGACAAAACGCCCCCTACCGGAAATATCGATTTTGCCGATTGCCACTGGCTCATCAACATAAGATTGAACTGTGATACCTGCGTCAGCGCAAAGATGCAGATACCAAAGCATATGGCAGGATGAGAGCGCCGATAGCAGCATATCCTCCGGATTATATTTTGCCGGATCGCCGCCGAGCAAAGGATCATTGGAGCATTCCAAGACCGGTTTACCGTTTTCAGCCAAATTCCACGTGCGGTCATAGGCTTTATAAGCGCTGGTTCCGCTCCCACGATTGCCGGTCCATTCAATTTTTGTGCGATATGCATGCTGTTTTGAAAGCGCCACTTTGAATTTCTCCACTTCACAATTATTTTATCACCAGCCGTATTGAAATTTAGCCTCGTCAGACACAAATCTTTCACATGCCGATGAAACATTGGCAACTACCGGAACTCTCCCCCCATTGTATTCCGGTAGAGCAGCCCGCGACATAGCGCGCTGCATAAATGGTCGGTGCTGCTCTGTTCCCCTCCCCCAATCCATGTGGACGGAGCGGCCCCGAACCATCTTTTTAGTCCAACTATTCTCAAAATTAGTGCTTGCCCAGCTGACCGAACGCTTGTCATCCATGCGCCTTAAGTGCAATTCTAGATGAAAATACAGATCAGGCATTTTTCAAGTGGAGCATGGCGTGAAGAAAGACAACAATCTGAAACAAGTTCTAGACGCGGTTGATACCAATCTGGATGCGTACGTTGATCGACTGTTTGATCTTTTACGAATTGAGAGCATTTCTACTGATCCGGCCTATGCGCCAAAATGCAAACAGGCCGCCGACTGGTTGGTAAAAGACCTCAAATCCATTGGTTTTAAAGCACGCAGTATCAAAACTCCCGGCCATCCCATGGTCATTGCCCATCATCACAAGGTTAAAGGTGCGCCGACGGTATTGTTTTACGGTCACTATGATGTTCAGCCAGTGGACCCGCTGAATTTATGGGACAATCCTCCTTTTGAACCGAAAATTGTGACCTGCAAGGGTGGCCGAAAACAAATGGTTGGCCGAGGAACATCCGATGATAAAGGCCAGTTGATGACCTTTGTTGAAGCATGTCGGACTTGGAAGGCTGAAACCGGTAATTTGCCGATCAATGTAACGATCTTGTTTGAAGGTGAAGAAGAATCCGGCTCGCCATCGCTCATTCCGTTTTTGAAAGAGTACAAAGACGAATTAAAGGCGGATATTGCCCTAGTTTGCGACACAGGCATGTGGGATTTGAAAACACCTGCCATATCGTCAGCGTTACGAGGACTGGTTGGCTTGGAATTTACCATTCATGCGGCAAGCCGTGACTTACATTCAGGCATGTATGGTTCTGCGGCCCGTAACCCCATTCATCTTCTCACCTCCATTTTGTCAGATATGCGAGACGCAAATGGCAAAATTACACTGCCTGGTTTTTATGATGGCGTTCCTGAAGTTCCTAAGAAGATTTTGAAACAATGGGACGGTCTTGGATTTTCCGAAAAAGCCTTTCTTGGGGAAGTCGGCCTGAAAGTTTCGGCTGGCGAAAAGGGTCGATCTGTATTGGAAATGATCTGGTCGCGGCCAACCTTTGAAGTAAACGGAATATATGGTGGCTATACAGGCGATGGTTTCAAAACCGTTATTCCTGCCCAAGCCAGCGCCAAAGTTTCTTTCCGCCTTGTTGGCACCCAAGACCCAAAGAAAATTAACAAGGCATTCCAGACATTTGTCAAAGAACGGTTGCCGAAAGACTGCAAAGCCACTTTCCATGCAGAAGGAGGCAGCGGCGCCATTCAGCTGGACTATTCTCTGCCTGAATTAGCCAAAGCCTCAACCGCCTTGAAAGAAGAATGGGGCAAAGACACCGCGCTGATCGCCATGGGTGGATCTATTCCAGTTGTTGGTCTTTTCCAGCGCTTGCTCAAAACCGAATCTTTGCTGATCGGCTTTGCTCAGGATGATGATCGCATTCACTCACCCAATGAGAAATATGAATTGAACAGCTTTCACAAAGGTACCCGTTCTTGGGCAAGGATACTCCAAGCTTTGGCTTGAAAATTTTATTCCGCCGGATGAAGCTGTGCTTTGGTAGATTTTTTGCCGTCATCAATCCAAGCCCATTGGGGGCGATGGAACAGAAACTTACCAAAACCTGACCATTGGATCATCCAATACAGAATTACTGGGCCAGCAGTTGCACTCAGCATCACCAAGAAGGACACTGTTCCAATATCAAGGAACGGTGCGAACTTCAGTAAGATTGCGCGGGATACGGCCATGGGTAGGAAAAATGCCAAGTAAATAACAATGGAATTGCGGCCCATATATTCAAGGAAGCGGCTCCATTTAAAGCCTGACAATAGAACTGCACCGCAGATGATTGCCAATGCACCCATGCAGCCAAGCATTAGGGAGATAATCGGCAATTGCGCATAGGAGGTTAATTCATAGCCGGCTGGAACCATATTTGCGAGCATTGAGCTTACAGATGCAAAAACCAGAAAGCCATTGAAAAGCGCCCAAAGGACGAGGTAGCCAGTCGCCAATGCGGCGTGTCCGCGAACCCAATCAGCGATTTTGAAAATGTGCATTGCAAAGAGATAGCCTGCAAGGAAATAGACATAACGGGATGCGAATTCATCCACCATCAACCACCCTGTATGGATCGGCAAGATTTCCAACATTGCAGCAACGCCGAGCATGACAAGCGGAATATTTTTGCCAAGGCGGGTCACTACGAAAAACACTGGAAGCATATAGATGAACCAAAGCGTGCCGAAGGGTTCAATAAAACTAAATAGATATTTGCTGACCAACATAACGGCAGTATCACCCTCAGACATCCAGCCGGGTGCTTTGAAAGCAAATTGTATGGTCAGCCACAAAACATAGAAATAGATAAAATGGACAACTTTGCGGTCAATATACCGCAGCCAGGACCGGTCAATAACCAGTCCGAGGAACAGGCCCGAGATCAAGAAGAAGTCTGGCATACGAAAGGGGCGTGAAAACTCAACGACCAACCCCAACCAGCCTGTATCTCCTGCTGCTTTTTCCACGCCAAGCGTCGAATGCATCATCACCACCAGCAAGATACAAATGCCTTTGGCATAATCGACCCAATCAATACGGTTTGCGGGGTTTCTTGAAGCATTTGGCGTCATCGGAGCAGTAATCATGATATCTTATCCTAGTTTCCCGATCTTATGCCTTAGGCCAAACTCCCTAATTTCACGTTGGGAAAATCATTAAAATTGTAATGAACTGGTTCAAATAGGCACAAAGCCTTCAAAGTCGGTCACATATTAATGATAAAATTTACCGCTCATTAAATAGACTCATTTACTCTTTAGGTGCGCGCAGATTGTACAAACAGCAAAGAAGTTTCATTTATGGCCGGAAATAGAAAGCCCAGCCAACGCATTGAACCACGGTTTAATGGGGCCAGAGATCAAAGCTCTGAAAATGAAATCAGGCTGTCTAATGCAGACCGAGCTGTTAGCAACACTTCGAGAGCACAAAGCTCGACGAAAGCTTCTCGTCCCAAGACATCAAAAGCACCGTCCAGCAGACGCAATCGAAACGCAAAGAATTCCAGGGCGAGAAAAAGTGGCCGCGGTGGATTTTTTGGTTTCCTGAGAGGACTAACTTATTGGTCCTTCGTGTTTGGCATTTGGGGCGGTATTGGTCTGGCCGTTGTGATTGGCTATTATGGCATGCGCCTGCCGCACGCCTCAGACTGGGCTATTCCTCAACGCCCGCCAAATGCGAAAATTGTTTCCGTCGATGGCGATCTGATTGCCAATAGGGGTTTAACAGGGGGCGCGGCTTTGGCCCTGGATGATATGTCTCCCTATATCCCAATGGCGGTGGTCGCGATTGAAGATCGCCGTTTCAAATCCCATTTCGGAATTGATCCATTTGGGATCGCGCGCGCCATGATCACCAATGTAACCAGCGGTCGATTGGTTCAAGGTGGATCGACGCTTACGCAGCAATTGGCGAAAAATCTGTTTCTAAAACCCAATCGAAATCTTGAACGCAAAATTCAGGAAGCCATTCTGGCAATTTGGTTGGAGCAAAAATTTTCTAAGAATGAAATTTTAGAACTATATCTAAATCGTGTTTATTTTGGCTCTGGTGCGTATGGCGTTGAGGCCGCAGCACGGCGGTATTTTTCGAAATCAGCTCGTGATGTCAATCTGGCCGAAGCTGCACTTCTGGCAGGCTTGCTAAAAGCTCCATCCAGCCTATCACCCGCGAAAAACCCAAAGGGCGCAGAAGAAAGAGCACAAATTGTTCTGGCATCGATGCGCCGTGCGGGCTTTGTAACCGATAGTGAAGTTACAACTGCGCTAACGATGGAAGCAAAAAAAGCAAAGCGGTTTTGGTCAGGCTCAGAGCATTATGTCGCTGATTATGTGATGAAGGAACTGCCGTCGCTGATTGGCGAAGTCCGCGGTGATGTCATCATCGATACCACTATTGATTACGGACTACAGAAAAAAGCCGGAGCACTTATTCGTGAAACGATTGGTAAAAACGGCAAGTCATTGAATGTGTCACAAGGCGCACTGGTATCCATCGATGGCACCGGTGCGTTGCGCGCGCTGGTTGGCGGCGTTGAATATGCAGATAGCCAATTTAACCGTGCGGTAGATGCCATGCGTCAGCCGGGCTCTGCTTTCAAACCGGTCGTCTATCTGGCTGCTTTGGAGGCTGGGCTAACACCAGACACTGTTCGGGTTGATCGACCTGTATCCATCGGAAGCTGGCGGCCTGAAAACTACGATAAGAAATATCGTGGTCCTGTAACTTTGTCTGAAGCTCTTACAGACAGTCTCAATACAATTGCCGCTCAACTCGTATCTGAAGTGGGAGTCGGTAATGTAATCGCAACAGCAGGGAAACTTGGCATTCATTCGAAATTATCCCGAAATGCTTCAATTGCTCTTGGCACATCAGAAATGTCATTGCTTGAGCTTACCAGCACCTACGCCCCTTTTGCCAATGGCGGCTATCTTGCTGAGCCGTTTGTGATAAAGCGCGTCACCGATCTTGAAGGCAAAGTTTTGTATGAGCGCAATGCCACCAATGCCCCTAAAATTCTTAACTCTGGCGAGGTTGGCATGATGAACCAGATGCTGAAACGTGTTGTGGATGAGGGAACCGGACGCAAGGCGAAGATCAAAAATTGGGAGATCGCTGGCAAGACGGGGACCACCCAAAGTTTTCGTGATGCTCTTTTTGTGGGATATTCCGCTAATCTAACTACAGGCGTTTGGTACGGGAATGATGATGGTACTCCAACCAAAAAAGTTACGGGCGGAACGCTACCAGCAAAAACCTTTGCCGCGTTTATGACCGCTGCTCACAAAGGTGTTCCAATTAGCGAATTGCCGGGTATTTATCTTCCGCAAACCGTATCGATTGTTCCAACGCCTCGGCCACAACGAGGATTTGGATCGTCGGAATCCGATGACGTATTGGAGCGGGTTGAAGGCGTGCTGACTGGCGGAACCCGCAGATCACTCTCGGCTATCAATGGCGAAGGACCCATGCCTAGCGCTGAGGTCGGTCAAACAGCAAATCGCGAAAAGCCGAAAAACATTCTTGATATATTATTGGGCCGCTAGACTAGCAGCAGCCCAATAAATTATCTGAGCTACAAATTAATCCAACTCAGGGATCCGCAAAACCTGACCTGGATAAATCAAATCTGGATCTTTCAACATTGGTTTGTTGGCTTCAAAGATAACCGTATATTTCGGCCCTTTTCCTTTGCCATAAACCCGCGTTGCGATTTTCCAAAGATTATCGCCTTTTTCCACTGTTACAAAACGTGGGTCCTTGGGAGCATCTGGAGCGGCAGGATCAGCGATCTTAATTTCACTTGCCTCAACCTTGGAAACTCCGAGCGTATTGCCTATCGCAATAACTGCTTTTTCAAAAACAGACTGATCTGCGACCTCTCCTTTGATAATTGCCTTGTCGCCTTCAATAGATACTTCCAGTTTTTCGCTGCCTAACTTGTGGCTATCGAGTTCTTTTTTTAGTGAATCTGCGTCCGGGGCATCATCATCGCCAATCCCAAGTTTTTTACCCACTGATTTCACAAAATCGAAAATTCCCATTACGCACTCCTTTGTTGGCGGTCTCAATAAAGTATATTCAAAAGCACAAAGACAAAAGGCGCAACCCCGAAGTGGTCGCGCCCTTGATAAATTACGAAATCAAACGACTTATTCAGCAGCCTGCATGGTAATTGCTGCAGCAGCTAGAACCTCAGCATCCACATGATCTTCAAACTTTACAAAGTTCTTGCGGAACATTTCCACCAATTTAGCTGCTTGTGTATCATAAGCATTTTTATCAGCCCATGTTTCACGTGGATTGAGGATCTTGCTATCAACTTCATCCACTGCGACTGGGACTTCAAATCCAAAACTTGGGTCTTTTCGAAATTCCGCTTTATTCAGATTTCCGTTCAAAGCCTCTGACAAAAGCTTTCGCGTAGCCTTGATTGGCATCCGGTTGCCCACGCCATAGGCGCCACCTGTCCATCCAGTGTTTACCAGCCAACACTTCACATCGTGCTTAGCAATCAAGCTTCGTAGTAAATCACCATATTCTGATGGGTGCCGGGGCATGAAAGGTGCGCCAAAGCAGGTGGAGAACGTTGCTTCTGGCTCTGTTACGCCTTTTTCTGTTCCTGCTACCTTGGCTGTGTAGCCTGAAAGGAAGTGGAACATGGCTTGAGCAGGGGTCAAACGTGAAATCGGAGGCAGGACACCAAAAGCATCAGCAGTCAGCATGATGATATTTTTAGGATGCGGCGCGATGCCTGTGGCCGAAGCGTTCGGAATGAAATCAAGCGGATAGGCGCAACGTGTGTTTTCCGTCAGCGATCCATCGTTAAAGTCAGGAACCCGATTTTCATCTAGGATTACATTTTCCAAAACGGTGCCGAAGCGCTGCGTTGTTGCATAAATTTCCGGCTCTGCTTCAGCGGACAGGCGAATTGTTTTTGCGTAGCACCCACCTTCAAAATTGAAGATGCCATTTGGACCCCAGCCATGTTCGTCATCGCCAATTAGGGTTCGTGACGCATCCGCCGACAAGGTTGTCTTGCCTGTTCCAGAAAGGCCAAAAAACACTGCACTATCATTGTCATCGCCCAGATTGGCTGAGCAATGCATTGGCATTACACCGCTTTCTGGCAATGAGTAATTCAGTGCCGTGAAGACTGATTTTTTCATTTCCCCCGCATAAGAAGTTCCAGCAATCAAAACCACTTTATTGATCAGATCACAGGCAATTACGGTTTCGCTTCTGCAGCCGTAACGCGCTGGGTCAACTGTAAAACTTGGCAGGTCGATGATCATCATATCGGGCGCATAGGCGTCCAATTCAGAAGCATCGGGCCTGATCAGCAAATTACGAATGAATAGAGAATGCCAAGCATATTCTGAGACAATGCGTGATGCGATGCGATTCTTTGTATCAGCGCCGCCATACAAATCCTGAGCAAATAGTTCTTTACCTTTGGCATGGGCGAGCATGTCGGCTTTCAACAATGCAAATGCCTCTGGGGTCATCGGCTTATTGTTATCCCACCAAATGGTGTTTTCTGTCTCAGCGGTTTTAACAACGAATTTATCTGCGGCAGAACGGCCGGTATGCTGGCCGGTTTCAACGACAATAGCGCCACCTTTTGCAATCCGGGCTTCTTTTCGATTGATAGCTTCTTCATACAACAATGGGGCAGAATAATTCCAATAGACAGCACCAAGGTCCGAAAACCCAAAATTGCCAAGGTCATTTTTGGAATTGTATTTGCCAAATTGCTTCATAATTCTCTCCCGCTGAAATAGGGCTGTCTTCCCTAGGTTCGTTCCCATACTGGAAAAGACCTGAACGAACAATCAAGGCTTTAGGTTAATCCCTTAAAATCAGGCAATTAATCGATTTAAAATTTTTAAACGATTGAAAGCTATTTGGTAAAACTGCGGAAAAAAGAGGTTTTTCTGCGTAATTTGCCAGTTTATATGGACCAGAACTAAATGCCTGAAAGTTTTGGCAACCACGGAACCCAATCATAAAGCATTGCAAAAAGAACCAATGCCAATGCCAGACGATAGACCATGAAGATGAAAAAACTCATGCGCTTTACCATCGCCATCAAAATCGCGATGGCGAAAAGGGCAGCAACAAAAGTTAGTGCTGCAGCAAGAAGCGAGTCATTTGAAATTGTAACGCTAGTTTCAATAGCATCTAAAGTTACAAAAGCCCCAGCGCCAGCAATAGCTGGAATGCCTAGCAGGAAAGAGAACCGCGCAGCCTCTGGTCTATCAAAGCCCATGAAACGCGCTGCAGTCATGGTAATCCCGGAACGGCTGGTGCCAGGGATCAAAGCAACCGCTTGAGCCAAACCAATGATCAAAGCTGGAGACAGTTTCATATCTTCCATACGTTTTAACCGAGGCCCCACCAAGTCCGCCACATATAGCAATATTCCAAAGATCACGGCATTCCAGGCAATCACTTCCACGCTGCGCAATTGATCTCCAAGGCCTGATTTTTTCAGAACAACCCCGAATATTACTGCAGGAATTGTTGCCAATAAAATATAAAGCGCCATCCGGCTATTATCGTTCATCCGTAAACGCAGAAGATCAAAACCACCGCCTATCAAACGAATGACATCTTTCCAAAAATACACAATTACAGCGATGAGCGATCCGATATGAACCATAACATCGGTGATAACGCCTTGATCTGGCCATCCTGTGAAGGCAGGTATCAAGATCAAATGACCTGAAGACGAGACGGGAAGAAATTCTGTAATCCCCTGTACGATGGCGAGGACAATAATTTGTTCAATAGTCATTTAGTTCACTCTTTTTCGACAAAACCATTAATCAATCTGTGGCAAGTCCGTGATGGCGATACTTGCAGAGAATCAGTCCTGCCTTTATACCGCTGCAAAGTTAAGATTTGAAAGCCAGTTCTACAGCCAATGCTCAAACTCTATCATCACCCAATGTCTACGGCATCGCGCTATATCCGCTTGGTCTTGAGCGAATATGAGTTGTCGGCAAGTTTTGCCGAAGAAAAAATTTGGCAAAGGCGCGAAGAGTTCTTGATGCTTAACCCGGCCGCTACGCTGCCGGTTTTGCTGGATGACGAAGAGCAACCCATTTGCGGACCAATCGTCATTGGTGAATATTTGGACGAAACAACTGGCGCCATGATGCGTGAACGGCGATTGATGCCAGAAAACAGTCGAGCCAGAGCCGAAGTGAGGCGTCTTGTAGACTGGTTTATCTCAAAATTCGAACAAGAAGTTGGGCAGTACCTGACCCATGAGCGTGTCTACAAGCAATTGATGACCCGTGACGAAGGCGGTGGTTCTCCAGATTCAGCTATTATCAGGGCTGGACGAAATAATTTGAAATCACATCTTCAATATATCTCCTGGCTGGCGGAATCGCGTAATTGGTTGGCAGGACCAAAGTTAACGCAGGCAGACCTTGCCGCTGCAAGTGCGCTCTCAGTCTTGGACTATCTGGGTGAGATACCATGGGATACATTTCCAGCAGTTCGTGACTGGTATGCCCGGCTGAAGTCTCGCCCCTCTTTTCGGCCTTTGTTAGCCGACAAAGTGCCGGGCCTGCCGCCCGCGTCTCATTATATTGATTTAGATTTTTGAGCCCGGTTTGAAACCGTCGCTTTCAAAGGATGAAATCAATGCTCTAGCTTTAGAACTAGGGTTTTCCGGATGTCGTTTTACATCCGCAGATATACCGGCCCAAACCGGAGCTCGCTTGAAAGCATTTATTGATGCTGGCTATCACGGCCATATGGACTGGTTTCCAGAAACATTTGACCGTCGCCAATCGCCAACAAATATGTGGGATGAAGCAAAAACCGCAATTCTGCTTTCCATGAATTACGGTCCTGAGGTTAATCCTCTGGATATATTGGAAAAGCGAGAAAAGGCGGCGATTTCTGTTTACGCGAAAAACCGGGACTACCATGACATTATCAAAGGACGCCTGAAGCAGATTGCCCAGAAAATTGCATCACGCACTGGGGCAAAAGTTAAGGTATTTGTCGATACGGCGCCATTGATGGAAAAACCACTGGCACAACAAGCAGGATTAGGCTGGCAAGGAAAGCATACCAATCTTGTGTCCCGTGAATTTGGCTCTTGGCTTTTCCTTGGTTCAATCCTGACTGATCAGGAATTTGAAGCCGACGAACCGGAAACAGATCATTGTGGGAATTGTCGTGCCTGTCTTGATATATGTCCAACCAAGGCATTTCCAGCACCTTATCAACTTGATGCGAGGCGATGCATTTCTTATCTGACGATAGAGCATCACGGGCCTATTCCTTTGGAGTTTCGAAAAGCCATTGGCAACCGGATTTATGGCTGTGATGATTGTCTCGCGGTTTGCCCTTGGAACAAATTCGCCGCAGAAGCCAGTGAAGCCAAACTGAAGGCCCGCGCAGACTTGATAGAGCCTGATTTGGCAGATCTGGTTTTGTTGGAAGACAAAAACTTTCGAAAAATGTTTTCCGGCTCCCCTATTAAGCGTATTGGCCGGAGCCGATTTATTCGAAATGTTTTGATTGCTATTGGAAACAGTCAAAACAAGAATATGGCGGCCTTAGTCGCTGGTTTATTTCAAGACCCAGATCCCGTTATACGCGGGGGCGCCATTTGGGCTTACTCACAATTGGCCAATGAAAAAGATTTTCTTTTGCAATGTGATGGACATATATCCTCTGAAAAAGACCCAAGCGTGCTGCATGAATGGCAGACTGGAAAATCACATTTTGGAAATGGAATGACCCATGGATAACCATTTGCTTATTTTCGGTTTTGGCTTCACCTCGCAAGCGGTTGCAGATCGATTGCAAAGTAAGTTCAAAAGCATTTGCGGGACAACACGGTCAGCAGAAAAATTTGACGTTCTCAAGCAACAAGACATTGAACCCATTTTGTTTGACGGAGAAACTGTTAGCGCCGAACTTCAATTAGCCTTGAACAACGCGACTCATCTGCTTGTATCTATTGGTCCTAATTCAAATGGCGATCCGGTATTGAATGCAATTTCCAAATCTGGCGATCAATTCAAACATCTGCAATGGGCCGGATATCTTTCCACAGTTGGGGTATATGGAAATCATGACGGGGAATGGGTGAATGAGGAGACAGAATGCAAACCTGTTTCAAAGCGCTCGAAAGAACGCGTCGCGACAGAGACTGAATGGTTGCAGTTGGGTCGTCAAACAGGCGTTCCGATAGCAATATTTCGTTTATCTGGCATTTATGGCCCAGGGCGAAACACTTTCATGAATATTGAAAAAGGTAAAGCGCGTCGACTTGTGAAACCGGGTCAGGTTTTTAACCGCATTCATAGAGAGGATATTGCCCAAGCTGTTGATCTGGCAATTGAGGCCAAGGTCGCTGGCATATTCAACATAACGGATGACCTACCCGCTCCGCCACAGGACGTGGTGACCTATGCTTTTGAACTGATGGGGAAAGAACCACCGAAGGAAATAGACTTTGCATCGGCTGATCTTACCCCCATGGCCCGCAGTTTTTATGGCGAGAACAAACGTGTTTCAAACAACAAATCAAAAACACATCTCGGAATGACTTATCATTGGCCTGACTACAAAAGCAGTTTGCAGAAAATGTGGTCCACAGGAAGTTGGCGCAAAAGCTGATCTAGCTAAAAATGTTCGTCATTGAATTTTGGTAATTGGAAGTCCGCGTTTTATCCAACCTGCTCCACGGCCATTTCCAAACATGCCTTCGCTGATATCAATTACTGAACCCAGATTTCGTTTTTCCAATTCGTTTTGAATTCGGGCGCTACGTCCCCCGGTTGCACAAATCAAGGCGATCTGTTTGCCTGGATTCTCTGCTTGGATTTTTTCAAGGCCAGTTAAGAATCCATCTTCATGTATAGAAAGGGGGATAGCCGATGTAGCAATGCCACTTTCCTTCCACTCGCCCGGACTTCTGATGTCTATCAAGATCAGCTCACCAGATTGCATTCTTTCCAATGCCTGCGGCGCGGACAACACTTCTGCAGCGTAAGCGGAACTTATACTTATGCTAAGCAGAATTATTAAACCGAACAATCTAGCAATCATCGTTAGCATCTCCATCAAACCATCCCTCACCATTAGGTGGATGAGGGCGTAACTCCAAATAAATTACCTGTGAATTGCGTATGTGTAGCCAGAAGAAATGTTCGTTTGGATAAAAGTTTAACAAGATTTGAAAGGTGAATTTAAGACCAATCCTTCAATGTCTGTTTACTTACTCGGGGCCAGGGGGCTTGCAGGGAGAATGACATGGGCAGATTTGGCATTGAATTTTCAGACAAGAACAACGCGCCGTTCAAAATTAATCAAAAACGGCACTATGGCTCCGTAGTCAATTCTAGAGACAATCTGACACCCGATAGCCGGTTTCAGCGCGGCCTTGCTTGGGCCAGCTACTATGTTCTTGTATTTGTGGCTTTGTGCGTTTTCAACAAACCGGCCATGGCGGATATCATCCAACACACCACCCCTTTTCTATCTGTCGCGATGGAAAATGATGCAAATCTGACAGAGCCAGATCAGTGGGCGTTGCGCTCAACATTGACAACCGCCAAGCCAATATCAAGTGACGGTTTCTGAACACCCAAATTTTCATCTACAAAGTAAGTCACATATGCTCTTGACCTTCCAGTCGATGGAAGGATTAACATGGGTTTCTAACTCAGGAGCTCTTGATGACAAAACCAAAAGATCACCAGCATAAGTCTGCATGTTGCGGGAGCAAGGAACAAGAGGAACGCGACCAAGACTCGAGTGCGCCTATCCCTCAAAATGCAGGTTCTACCCTTGCCACACCAGCCACCTCTGATGAGATAAAACATGCAGCTACGCATGCAGTGGATGGAAGTGTCAAAGACCTCGTTTGCGGAATGACAGTGAAACTGGACGCTGGTAAGCCGAAGCTTTTTTATAAGGGGAATGACTACCATTTCTGCAATCCGAAATGTCATGACCGATTTGATGCGGATCCGTATTTCTATCTTTCTGGGAACAAAGCGCGGCGCAAAATTACAACTCCCAAAAATAGTAAGTTCACCTGCCCGATGGATCCTGAAATTATTCAAGATGGCCCTGGAACTTGTCCGATATGCGGAATGGCGCTTGAACCGATGGATGGGATTGCCGAAGGACCTAACCATGAGCTAATCGATTTCACCCGTCGATTATGGGTCAGTATATGCGCTGCTATCCCACTGCTGATCCTTACCATGGGGCCAATGGTTGGATATCCCATTAGAGACTGGATAGGCGAAAAGACCGCGATTTATCTCGAATTCATGCTGGCTACCCCTGTTGTTTTATGGGCGGCTTGGCCTTTCTTTCACCGAGGTTGGACATCGATTAAAACATGGAACCTCAATATGTGGACACTGATCATGATTGGTGTCAGCGCTGCTTATCTCTATTCTGTAGTGGCAACCTTCCTTCCGCGACTTTTTCCGGTTGGCCTTCAAATGCTTGGCGGGCATCTACCAGTCTATTACGAGGCTGCGGTTGTCATTATAGCGCTGGTCTTTGTCGGTCAGGTTTTGGAGCTAAGAGCCCGTGAGAAAACTGGCGATGCTATCAAAGCACTTTTGAACCTTGCTCCCAAAACAGCACGACGAATTACACCTGAGGGTGATGAATATGACGCTCCATTGGAAAATATCGTAGAGGGTGACCGGTTAAGGGTTAGGCCAGGTGAAGCGGTGCCAGTTGATGCGGTTATAGTCAAAGGCGCGACATCCATAGATGAAAGCATGCTCACAGGTGAGCCTCTTCCCGTCGAAAAATCTATCGGTTCAATGGCAACGGGCGGAACGATCAATAAGAACGGAACGATTGAAATCGAAGCTCAGCGCGTTGGCGATGAAACCATGTTGGCACGGATTGTTGCCATGGTTTCTTCTGCCCAGCGATCGCGGGCAGCCATACAAGGGCTTGCGGATCGCGTTGCTGCCTATTTCGTTCCAACCGTCGTAATGATAGCCATTGTTGCGTTCTTTGCTTGGCTAATATTTGGACCAGAGCCTGCATTTGTTTACGCGATCATTTCAGCTGTTTCAGTGCTGATCATTGCTTGCCCATGCGCCCTTGGTCTGGCGACTCCCATGTCGATCATGACGGCGACAGGACGCGGCGCCCAAGCTGGGATCTTGATTAAGAATGCTGATGCATTGGAACGAATGGCAAAGGTAGATGTTCTTGTTGTCGACAAAACAGGAACTTTGACAGTAGGCAAACCGAGCCTAACCGATGTCATTGTGATGAACGGAATTGCTGAAAGCGAGTTGCTGGCTCTGGTCCGCGGTTTGGAAACAGGGTCAGAGCACCCTCTTGCTGAAGCCATTGTGGAAGGTATTGCAGCTAGGAGGATTGATGGAATTGAAATTTCGGACTTCGAAGCAGTTACTGGAAAAGGCGTTCAAGGACGGGCTGGAAAGAAGCATATTGCCCTCGGCAATGCAGCTATGATGGCGCTCATAGGCGTTGATACCGAAGAAGTCGAAAAGCAAGCGGATCAATTCAGGAAAGACGCCAAAACCGCCATGTATGTTGGCATTGATAAGAAACTCGCTGGCATTATTGCTGTTGCCGATCCTATCAAGCCCACAGCAAAAGACGCAATAGAAAACCTTCGTGGTTCTGGCTTGAGAATAATTATGGCTACAGGAGACAATGAGACAACGGCACGCGCTGTGGCAGACCAATTGGGCATTGATGATATTCGAGCTGGTGTTTTGCCCGAGGACAAAAAAGCATTAGTAGATGAACTACACGCCGAAGGGTATAAAGTTGCGATGGCAGGAGACGGGGTGAATGATGCGCCAGCGCTGGCTGCCGCTGAAGTTGGCATAGCTATGGGCACAGGCGCCGATGTCGCCTTAGAAAGCGCGGGCATTACTTTACTGAAAGGCGACCTAAGTGGCATTTTAAAAGCCCACAAACTGTCTCAGGCGACCCTTAAGAATATCAAACAAAACCTATTCTTTGCATTTGCCTATAATGCAGCCGGCGTCCCTATTGCAGCTGGCATCTTGTATCCCTTAACCGGCACGCTGTTATCTCCAATGATTGCCGCTGCCGCGATGAGCATTTCGTCGGTTTCGGTCATCACCAATGCTCTTCGTCTGAGGCGGATAAAATTATGAAAGGGATTTCCATGAACATTGGTGAGGCATCACGTGCCACGGGTCTTCCATCAAAAACGATCCGCTATTATGAGGAAATAAAGCTCGTTATTCCTGCGCGGTTGGAAAATAGCTATCGCGACTATGGTCCAGTGGATTTACATCGTTTGGCATTTGTTCAAAGGGCAAGAAGTCTGGGCTTTTCAGTGGATGAATGTCGCCAGTTATTGTCTTTGTATGATGACAAAGCCCGGGCAAGCAGTGATGTGAAAAAACTGGCCCTGGAAAAACTATCAGAAATCGATAAAAAGCTCATCGAATTAAAATCGCTTCGCTCAACACTGAACTCTCTGGCAAATAATTGTCATGGAGATGATCGGCCAGACTGTCCGATTATTGAAGAGTTTGCAAAAGGCATCGCCAAGTGAAGCTTCAAAGAAATGAAATTACTGTTTAGGGCTTGCCAAAGAGTCGCGTTCTACAATTCTGGTATCCAGACTTATTCGCATCGGAATTGTCGGATCTTCAACCAGTTTCAATAGTGTTTTTGCAGCATTTGTGCCCATGTCTTTGTGCGGAACATGCATCGTGGTCAGTACCGGATTGATTACTCGCGACAACTCAATATCATCGAACCCGATAATGGAAATGTCACTTGGTATACTTAAGCCTCTTGCTTGTGCCGCTTGAATGGCCCCAACGGCCAAAACATCATTACCACAAACAATCAATGAAGGCCTGTCACTGGCTTGCATAAGCGTATCAAAAGCCTTCATCCCATTATCGATTGAATAGTCTGTTTCGATAATCGGCATTACAGTTCGGTCAAAGCCGGCGGCCTCTATGGCCTCAATCGCACCAGCAACCCGCTCACGGGCGCGGTCATTCATGGCAGTCTTTGCGGCAATATAGGCAATTTTTTGGTGGCCCAATGCAATCGCGGAAGACACCAGCTTGCGGGAAGCAGCTCTATTATCAAAGCCAACATAGGAATGCGTTGGATCATTGGAGATTGCCCAGGCAATTACGAAGGGAATATTTCTCGCTTTGAGAAATTCATATATTTCTGGATCGCGGTCGGTACCTATGAGCAACATACCATCAGCACCTCTGGCAACCATTGTTCGGATCAGGCGAGTTTCCTGGTCCGGGTTATAAGCAGAACTTGCCACCAGCATGGTTGCATTGTTTTTCACCAACTCTTGCTGAAAAGCCTCAATGCCACGAGCAAAGATTGCGTTTTCCATGGTTGGAATAATCGCTCCAAATGTCCCTGTTCGATTGGCTGCAATTGCTCTTGCGCCAAAATTCGGAGCGTAGTGCAATTTTTCAACCGCTGCCATGACGCGTTCCCGCGTGTCTTTAGAAACCTTTTGTGGTTCGTTCAGACAGCGTGAGACCGTAGCGGTGGATACACCAGCGCTTTTTGCAACATCATCGACAGTTGGCAAATTGCGTTTTTGCAGCAGACTATCCTTCCTTCTCAAACTTCTTTGTTAGCGGCCATTTTCCGAATTTTGAAAAAAGTCTAATTATCACTATGTAATAGCTTGCATTATATAATGCAAGCTATTACATAGTTGCTTAAGAGGGGAATTTGGGAGAACTTACTTTCAAAAATTAGGCTGTTATAAGCCATACTTTTGATATGTTCAGGAATTCTTCCGTCTCTAAAAAGAATTTCGTTTTGCCTCCAAACTGTGGAAAGAAACTCATGTCTCGCAAATATATCAAGAAAGCCGAACTAACCTCAGCAAGCGGTGGTGAAGATGTCCGCGATACCGTTCAAGCGATCCTTAACGATATTGAAGCGCGCGGTGACGAGGGCGCAAAGGAATATGCGACAAAGTTTGACCGTTACGAAGGCAATATCAAGCTGACAGCTGAAGAAATACAGGCTGCCGCCGCATTGGTTCCTGAAAAACTAAAACGCGACATCGAATTTTCCCATGCCAATGTAAAAAAGTTTGCAGAAGCCCAATTGGCAACAATGAAGGACATTGAAGTCGAAATAGTCCCCGGCTTGATTGCAGGTCAGAAAAGCATCCCGGTTCAAACTGCTGGCTGCTATATTCCAGGTGGCCGCTATAGCCATATCGCCTCAGCTATCATGACCGTCACGACAGCAAAAGTTGCTGGTTGTGAAAACATCATTGCTTGCTCACCACCTCGCCCTGACATTGGCATTGCACCTGCTATTATTTATGCAGCACATGTTTGTGGCGCAGACACAATATTGGCGTTGGGCGGCGTGCAGGGTGTTGCAGCCATGGCATTCGGTTTGTTTGGTTTACCCAAAGCAGACATTCTTGTTGGCCCCGGCAACCAGTTCGTTGCAGAAGCAAAACGCATTTTGTTTGGACGCGTTGGTATTGACATGTTTGCTGGCCCAACGGACAGTTTGATCTTGGCTGACAAGACAGCAGATCCGGAAATCGTTGCTGCCGATTTGGTCGGTCAAGCCGAGCATGGTTATAATTCTCCCGTATGGCTCGTCACAGATGATGAAGCCTTGGCGCATAAAGTCATGGAGATTGTTCCGGGCCTTATCGCCGATCTTCCAGAATTAAACGGAAAAAATGCGGAAGCTGCTTGGCGCGATTATGCTGAAGTTGTTGTTTGTGACACAAGGGAAGAAATGGCCGCTACTTCAGACGAATATGCGCCTGAGCATTTGACAGTTCAAGCTGAAGATCTTGATTGGTGGCTTGGTCGCTTGAAATGCTATGGCTCGCTCTTTCTTGGGGAAGAAACAACCGTGGCCTTTGGCGACAAGGCATCAGGTACAAACCATGTATTGCCGACTTCAGGCGCAGCTAAATATACGGGCGGCCTTTCAGTCCATAAATACATGAAAATCGTAACCTGGCAGCGCGCCACAAGAGACGGCGCGAAACCTGTTGCTGTAGCGACTGCACGTATTTCCCGCCTTGAAGGCATGGAAGGTCATGCACGAACTGCCGATATTCGTCTGAAGAAATATTTTCCTGATGAGGCATTCGATCTAACCGCTGCAGCCGATTAATCTTGGCACAGTCCCTGACACTACAAAAAAGCAATCTCTGCAAATGAGGAGTAACTAAATGTCGATCCATAAAAAGATCGTGGATGATCTGGTCGCTAACAACGTCAGTTTTGTCACGACTGTCCCCTGCAAACAACTTGCTGGCGTGATTGAAGAAGTAGAGGCCCATAAGGACATCTATCACATCCCATCTAACAAAGAAGACGAAGGTATGGGCCTTTGCGCTGGTGCATTCATGGGTGGTAAGCGCCCGGCAATCATCATGCAAAACACAGCCATCGGCGTTACAATCAATACTTTAGCCACGCTGACCCAGTATTATCGCATGCCGTTACCGATGATTATTTCTTATCGTGGCGAACTTCGTGAGCCGGTGGCTTGTCAGGTCGAAATGGCTGTTCACACAAAAGCGCTGCTTAACCAGTTGAACATTCCTACCTATCATTTTCACAAGCATGAAGATGCTGATGAACTTGATGCGATTTTGAAATATACGTTTATGTGCAACAAGCCTGTCGCTATTTTGACAGATGCATCATTTTGGGGAGGCTACGGAGACCAATGATCCGTTCAGAAATTCTACGCGAAATCGCGCCAATCCTTCGGGACCAACTGGTTGTCTGCAATATCGGCCTGCCTAGCCAAGAACTCCACATGATTGATGATCAACCGACCAATTTTTATATGCTTGGAACCATGGGGCTTTCATCTTCTATCGGCCTTGGCCTAGCCCTTGCTCAAAAGAAGACTGTTATTTCCATTGACGGTGATGGCTCTGTATTGACCAATCTTGGTACATTGCCAACCATCGCCAACAATGTTGCTGACAATTACATTCTTTTGATCATCGACAATGGCTCATATGGTTCAACTGGCGATCAGCCAACCTATGCAGGCAAGAAAACCTCTCTAACCGCTGTGGCGAAAGCCTGTGGTTGTGAGAATGTGATCGAATGCAAAGATGTTGATACAGGTAAAGTGTTGCAACAGGCAATCGACAGCAAAAAAATGACTGTGATTGTTTCCAAATGCGACAGTGGCAATATCAAGCTTCCTGTTATCACCATGGACCCTGTTGTTATTCGTGATCGGTTCATGAAAGCGGTCCAAGCTTAACTCTAGTTAGGTCAAACGGATCATAATATTCAATGGCGGTCAGATTTCTGGTCGCCATTTTCATTTGTGGGCCTTGCCAAGCCTCCCAATACCCCAGTAAGTCTAGGACATGATTTTTGGTGGCGTTGGGAGTTGCATTGATGAAATGGTCTGAGTTTTCGCATTGGGGTGAAAAGGCCGCGCGATGGGCATCTAACTATCATGCGAATTTACGCAATCTTCCTGTCCGTCCAAAAAGCAATCCGGGTGATATTCTAAATGCTTTACCAGTTTCACCGCCTGAAACTGCTCAAGCCATGGATGCCATATTCGATGATTTCGAAAACCTAATTATGCCGGGTATGACCCATTGGCAGCATCCAAGGTTTTTTGCTTATTTCCCAGCCAATGCCGCGCCTGTTTCAGTCTTTGCAGAATTTTTGGTCAGTTCAGTGGCAGCACAATGCATGCTTTGGCAAACCTCCCCGGCTGCAACTGAACTGGAAACGCGGGTGATTGACTGGATGCGTCAGGCAATCGGGCTTCCTTCAGAGTTTTCAGGCGTTATTCAAGATTCTGCATCTTCGGCAACACTTTGCGCAGTTTTGACCATGCGCGAAAAAGCACTGGAATGGCGTGGCAATAAAAGTGGCCTGGCAGGTGACAAGGCCTTACGAATTTACGCATCGCGCGAGGTGCACTCTTCTATTGATCGGGCCATTTGGATCTCAGGGATAGGCGAAGATAATCTCGTTCGAATTGAAAGTAGTGGCCCTCAACGCGCTATGACCCCTGCGGCGTTGGAAGCTGCTATTACTAAAGACTTAGCTGCTGGTCTGACCCCTGCCGGCATCATTGCCTGCATTGGCGGTACCAGCGCTGGAGCAAGCGATGATCTGGTCGCAATCAACGCGATTGCAAAAAAACATCACCTATTTTTACATGTGGATGCAGCATGGGCTGGCTCGGCGATGATCTGCCCTGAATATCGCGAATTATGGAAAGGTGTTGAAGATGCTGACTCGGTTGTTTTCAATCCCCACAAGTGGTTAGGCGCACAATTCGATTGCTCAACCCATTTCATCAAAGACCCTGCAGATTTGGTTCGCACGCTGGCTATTCAACCAGAATATCTCAAGACACACGGCCAAGATGGGATCATCAATTATTCAGAATGGTCCGTGCCATTGGGACGACGCTTTAGAGCGCTTAAACTTTGGTTTCTTATTAGGGGCCATGGGCTTGAAGGCCTGCGCGAGATGATCCGCAATCATGTGAACTGGAGTCATGATCTGGCGAAACGGCTTGAGCAAGAGGACGGATTTGAAATTGTTACGCAACCTTATTTGTCCTTATTCACGTTTCGATATTTGCCAGAAAACTGCAGTGATCCGGACACACTAAATTTGAATTTGATCAATGCAATCAACGATGATGGCAGGATCTATTTGACCCAGACAATCATTGATGGAAAACGGGTCATCCGTTTCCAGGCAGGCGCTTTCACCATGGAGAAGGCGGATTGTGACACCGCGTTTGATGTCATTGTAGAACTTGCAAAAACGATGAAAGTTTAACTCTGTGAACATACAGAAAAAAGTTACTGTATTTGGTCTTGGGTCCATGGGCTATGGCATGGCGATGTCACTTCTTAAGGCTGGGCATCTTGTCTGGGGTGTCGATATCAATCCGGCGCAAGTAGAGCGCTTTCAACGTGACGGCGGACAACACACTGCGTTTGTCGATATCGCAGGTGAACTGGATGGCGTGGTGGCTGTGGTTTTAAATGCTGGTCAGTTGGAAAGTGTTCTGTTTGGCGAAAACGGAATTGTTTCAAAGCTTAAAAATGGCTCGGTCGTATTGGCATGCCCAACAATTCCGCCAGACTTTGCGAAACAAATGGCAAAGCGCTGCGAAGAATTTGGTATCCATTATCTGGATACTCCCATTTCAGGCGGATCCAAGAAAGCTGCGGCTGGGCAATTGACGTTGATGGCCTCTGGAACGCCAGCCTCGTTCGAGGCAGCAACACCTTTCGTTGACGCTATTTCTGAAACAGTATTCCGTTTGGGTGACATCGCAGGGGCTGGTTCTGCCATGAAGTCGGTCAATCAACTATTGGCGGGGGTTCATATCGCTGTAATGGCCGAAGCGCTGACTTTCGGTATGACCCAAGGGGTTGAACCTGCCAAGTTTCTGGAGGTTATTTCAAAATGCGCGGGAACCAGTTGGATGTTGGAAAATCGTGCTCCGCATATTGTGGATGGAGATTATACACCGCATTCATCTGTAAATATCTGGCCCAAAGATTTGGAAATTGTGTTGGAGATCGCCAACAAAGAAGGATTTGACGCGCCTATTACCAAGGCCGCTCTTGATCAGTTCAAAGCTGCATCTGAGGCAGGGCTAGGCTTGGAAGACGACGCGGCTGTTGCAAAAATCTACGCCAGGAAAGCTGGTTTAACATTGCCGGGAGAAGCATGATGTTGCTTGGTTGCATCGGCGATGATTTCACAGGTTCGAGCGATCTGGCAAACACACTGGCCAAAGAAGGCATGAAAGTCGTGCAATATTGCGGGATACCAAAACATGCTGCCAGCAAAGATGTTGAAGCAGGTGTTGTATCCCTCAAATCACGTTCGATTGACCCCAAAGAAGCAATCAAACATTCTTTGGAAGCTCTAGACTGGTTGAAAGCCCAGGGATGTCAGCAGTTCTTCTTCAAATATTGCTCGACCTTTGATTCAACACCCAAGGGAAATATCGGCCCTGTAGCTGAGGCTTTGGCAAATGCATTGGACGCACATCAAGTCATTGTTTGTCCAGCTTTTCCCGCTACTGGCCGGTCGATCTATCAAGGGCATTTATTTGTAAATGATAGATTGTTGTCAGAGTCTGGCATGCAAAACCATCCGCTTACGCCCATGAGCGATCCGGATATCCGGCGCTGGCTTGGATTGCAAACTTCCTTAAATATCGGACATGTAGCCGCCCGTGATATCTTGGGAGGCGCAGAAAAAATTCGAACCGCTTTGCAGCGTGAACAGGATGCCAAAAAAAGACTAATCGTGGTCGATGCCTTGCAAGATCAGGATTTGCGAGAGATCGGCGCGGCAGCTGATGGGCTAAAACTAATTACGGGCGGATCAGGTATTGCCCTCGGACTACCCGATAATTTCCGCAAACGTGGTGAGATTGGCAATTCCGGTTATCAATGGAAAGGGCAAAACGGAAAATGCGTTGTTCTTTCTGGCTCCTGTTCTATCGCTACACGCAAACAATTGGCCTATCACGCGCAGAAAAACCCCACGTGTGAAATCAAAGCTGGTGACGTTATTTCCGGCACCTTAAAACCCGCAGATTTGGTGGAATGGGCTTTGACCGCCAAAGGCGTTCCAGTTGCCTATAGCTCAGCAGACCCAGAAAAAGTGAAAGCCGTTCAAGCAGAATATGGCATAGAAAAATCTGCAATTGCCATTGAGGCGTTTTTTGCTGAAACTGCCCGACAATTGGTTGCTCGTGGCGCAGAACGCATTATTACGGCGGGCGGAGAAACATCAGGCGCTGTCATTGAAGGGCTTGGGATTTCCACCTTGGAACTCGGCCCAGAAATTGATCCTGGCGTGCCTGCATTGCGCGCAAGCGATAAATTGGTTGTGGCCTTAAAGTCGGGTAATTTTGGCGAAGAGCATTTTTTTGAAAAAGCCGCAGATCTTTTAGGACTGGCCCAATGAACGAGACCAAACTGCGTGAACAGATATGCCTTTTAGCAAAATCCATGTTTGATCGTGGCCTGACGGGTGGCAGCACGGGCAATATTTCTTCGCGCACCGAGGATGGCGGATTGTTGGTATCTCCAACTGGAACCAGTTTCGGTCGATTGGACCCTGCCCGCTTGAGCCGATTTAATTCTGCTGGAAAGCTAATTTCAGGCGATGCGCCAACAAAAGAAATGCCCTTGCATTCAGCCTTTTACGATACCCGTTCTTCTGCAGGGGCGGTTGTTCATTTACACTCTTGCCATTCAGTCGCTCTTTCGATGATGCCTGATCAAAATGAAGATAATTTTCTGCCGCCCCTCACACCTTATGGCATTATGAAACTTGGTAAGGTGAAGTTACTTCCATTTTTCATGCCGGGTGATGCTGCCATGGGTGAAGCAGTTCGCGGACTGGCTGGCAAACGCAGCGCAGTGATGTTGGCCAATCATGGCCCTGTCGTTGCAGGGAAAGATATTGAAGCGGCCTGCAACGCCATTGAAGAATTGGAAGACACCGCGCGGTTAGCGCTTTTGGTTCGAGGAACCAATGCCAAATCCTTGAACGATGAGCAGGTAAAGGCGCTACTGGCACGCTTTGATGTGGAGTGGGACGATTGATCCGATTTTCAGCTAATTTGGGTTTTTTATGGAATACGCTTCCATTGCCTGATGCCATCCATGCTGCCAAGCGCGCTGGCTTTGAAGCTGTCGAATGCCACTGGCCTTATGCAACGCCTTCAAACGAAGTGAAAAAAGCCCTCAATGAAACAGGCTTGAAAATGTTGGGCCTTAATACCCAAAGAGGCAATGTCGCTAGCGGTGATAATGGTGTTGCTGCCATTGTCGGCCGCGAACAAGAAGCCCGAGCTTTCATTGATGAGGCTATCGCCTATGCGAATGAAATTGATTGCCTCAATATTCATGTGATGGCTGGCTTCACAGATCATGGAGAACAGGCAGAAAACTGTTTTCGCGAAAACCTCGCTTATGCCTGCGAACAAGCCGCTAAATCAGACAAAGTAATTCTAATCGAACCGCTCAATAAATATGATGCGCCTGGTTATCATTTATCCACTTTGGAAACCGCATTGGAAACCCAACGGGCAGTTGCCAAACCGAATTTAAAGATAATGTTTGACTGTTATCATTTGCAGATAATGGGCGACGATTTAATTAGACGTCTTGGTTCTTGCATGAAAAATGTTGGCCATATTCAAATCGCTGCTGTTCCTGATCGCGGTGAGCCGGATAAAGGCGAGATCAATTATCCTTGGCTGCTCAAGGAAATTGATAATTTGGGATGGGCTGGATTTATCGGTGCTGAGTATAAGCCAAGAACCTCCGTCGAGGATGGGCTCACTTGGCTTTCGGCCTATCATCTAAAGTAGACAGCTGTTTGAAAGCATCATAACTAATTGATTTTTATACCATTTTATTGATCTGTGACAAACTGCACAGCATGTCTTTCTCCTTTGACGCATATTTAGTTTCATAAGAAGACCAATAACATCAACAGGAGAGGCAAAACGCCTTAAAAACAATGAAAAAGTCAGTGAAATCCATTCTTGCCATAGCAGCCATAGCGTTCGCAGCTGGTTCCGCGAATGTTTCTGCTGCAAATTTCAACCAAACAAAACTAACCAATGCCGCCATTGAATTGGCCTATGCACCGCAAGATCCCATAATCGACAACCGCTTTGAACAATTTGAAAGCGAAGAAGATATGCATGAGCTAAACGATGCTTGGCTTGGAATGCCTGTGGTATCAGAAGACGGTGAGACAATCGGTTTTGTTGAAGATGCTTATCTCGACATCAATGGTGAGGTTGAAGAATTATTGATCAGCATCTCAAACCAGAAAATAGCCGTTTATGTTGAAGGAAAGTTCGTCACTTTGTTCGATGCCGAGGTAGCTATATCCCTTTCCACTCAAACAATCGCAGGACTTGAGCAGGAAACTGAATTTGAAGTTGTCAGCCGATAATTCGATTATCGAAGACTGAACCAAACCTGAAAAGCAGCGGCTGATCTCCAACAGACGCTGCTTTTTTTGTATGTCTGGAAGTCGCATTATTTCAATAACTTTGGGTTGGACGATCCATAACGCTTTTGCCTAATATGCTGGCCACCAAATCAACCATCAAGCTCGCTGTTCTTCCCCGCTCGTCAAGGAATGGATTCAGCTCCACCAAATCAAGGCTGGAGACTTGGCCGCTTTCATGCAGCATTTCCATAACGAGGTGGGCTTCGCGTAGGGTTGCCCCACCCGGAACTGTGGTCCCAACGGCAGGCGCTATCGCTGGTTCCAAGAAATCTACATCGAAGCTGACATGGATTGTACCGTCCACACTCGCTACTTTTTTCAAGAACTCGCGAAGCAACGGCGCCATGCCAAATTCATCAATCATCCGCATATCGTTGACCGTGGCGCCGGCTTTTTTTAGATGGCTCTGCTCTGCCGGATCGACACTACGAATACCCATCATGCAAATGTTTTTGGGATCAACAGCCGTCTCTAAATTTGGAAACCAGCCATCAAAACCGGGAAGCCCGCTGGCATAAGCCAATGGAACTCCGTGAAGGTTTCCGCTGTCAGTTGTTTCAAGCGTATGAAAATCTGGGTGGGCATCAAGCCACAAAACGAAAAATGGTTTCCCTGCCTCTTTGGCCCTTTGGGCCATCGGCGGGATAGTGCCGGCAGACAATGCATGATCACCTCCCATAAATACAGGAAATGCATTCTCACCTGCAATAACTGCCTTTTCCTGTATGGCTTTCACCCATCCGCATATTTGAGACAGATTTCGCAGCTGGGAATTGGCGTGTTTGGGAGGGTCAAATTCGGCAGGTTCAACATCCCTCAGTAAAGTGACTTCAAATCCCTGAGCTGTAATTGCGTCTGCCAGTCCAGCTGTACGAAGAGAAGCAGGCCCCATCTCACATCCTGGTCTTCCAGCCCCGTCCTGAACTGGGATGCCAAGCAAATTACATTTGGAAAATTTCATCACGCTTCACCTTCAATCTAGCTGCGCCATGCGTACAGCATTTTGGCAAAGCGTCAAAATGTGAATTGGCAAGGTTCATCAGAAGGGCTAGTTTAATACTATGATATTTGTATCCCAAACCAGTTCGGGCGAACGCATCGAATACCGCGACAGCAAAAGATGGCTCTGGCTGCTTTCTGTTTTATCACCATCAGCGCCACTTATTGCTGCTTTGGCAATTTACTTCACAGGCAATCATATTTGGGCTGCAGCACCGCTTGTTTTTTACTTTGTAGGCGTTCCCTTATTGGATGCATTTTTTGGAGAAGACACGAATAACCCGCCTGAAGAAGTTGTCGACCTCCTCTCTCAAGATACCTATTATCGTATCCTCTTGTTTGTCTCCATTCCGGTTTTTTATGCAAGCTTCTTAGGTGCCATCATCATTGTGATGACAGCGGATATGCCCTTTTGGGCAGACATTGTGCTGATTACCAGCGCAGGTGTCTCTTCAGGCTCTGGCATTACGGTTGGTCACGAGTTGGGCCATAAATATAATTTTATCAACCAATTGGGCTCAAAGATCATTCTGGCTCTGACCGGTTATGGGCATTTCACAATTGAGCACAATCGAGGTCATCATGTATTGGTTGCGACACCAGAAGACCCTGCTTCAGCTAAAATGGGTGAAAGCGTTTTTCGTTTTGCATTAAGGGAAATTCCGGGGGCTGCTGTTCGCGGTTGGGAGCTTGAAAAGGCGCGGTTGAAAAAGAAAGGCTTTGGGTTTTGGCATTACCGTAACGATATTCTACAATCCTACACCATTACATTGTCTATCTCCACGGCGCTGATATTCGCCTTTGGATGGGTGGTGCTGCCTTTTTTCATCTGGCATCATCTAGGTGGTTGGATGCAGCTGACGTTTGCCAATTATGTTGAACATTACGGATTATTGCGGGGCAAGAAAGAAAATGGCCGCTATGAACCTTGCGAGCCACATCATTCGTGGAACACCAATCATATCGTTTCCAATTTGATGTTGTTTCATTTGCAGCGCCACTCAGACCATCATGCAAATCCCCAGAGGCCGTATCAGGCGCTTCGAAACTTTAACGAACTGCCGCGGCTTCCGAGTGGCTATCCTGGATCCTATGTATTGGCTACGTTTCCGCCCCTATGGTTTTCTATCATGGATAAAAAAGTGATGGCTTGGGCTGATGGAGACGTGTCAAAAACCAATCACATAGACGGTTACAAATATCCAAACCAATAAAGTTTATCTGCCTACTATGTCCTTACTTACTCAGATGGATCTCACCACAGGGCAATTCACTTGATGCTTTTCTTTTCAGATAAGCGATCTGCCGCTTGATCTGTTTGCGAGCTTTTTCCTGGTCCCGCGGTGGAATTTTGTGCAATTGCTTCAACAACTGGGCTTCAAGCTGATCGAGTTGTTTGTTCAATTCTTTTGCCTGATATTTTGGTGTATCAGTTGAACCGCGTCCAAACTTATCGACAGCAACTTCTGAATAGACTTCGATTTTGATCTGTGGCTGTCCGATGATTGCCAAAAACGATGTTTCAAAGTCGTTCGTAAGGGTTAGGCTAACGTTTTTCGGATTGGCCTTGGCGACCATTTCCACTTCAATGCCATGAAGATTGGCAGCAAGATAGTTCTCTGTGAGGCGATAAAATTCGGTGCTGGAGGGCGCGTCTCTTGCAGCTGCCAAAAGCGCTGTATCTGCCGCCGTTTGAATTTTCGATTGACGGCTTAACATGCTTGAATAGTCCACAGCAGTGCCGATAAGGCCCATCATGGGAACTAGCAATAATCCAAATATGATAGCGAAGTTACCGCCTTCACTTCTTGCAAACCGTCTTAACAAAATAGCCTCCGCCATGATTTCACAGCGAAGGCTATCAAAAATAGATTTTTTTGAACCTAATGACGTTGTTACAAGTTTAACAATGCCACAATCGATTATTGTTCTAAAGGCGTGATGCGAACCTCTACACGGCGGTTCTGCTGGCGACCAAAGTCTGTGCTGTTGTCAGCAATCGGGCGTGTTTCACCAAAACCAACGATCAGTAAGCGTCGTCCATCAATACCGCGTTGACTTAGATATTGTCCAACTGACACAGCGCGTTGTTCAGACAAGCGCTGATTATAATCAAACCCGCCTGTATTGTCGGTGTGTCCGTCAATATCAAGCAAGGTTTGCTGATATTTCTGCAGAACGATGGCGACTGAATTCAAAACACTTGTGAAACTGGAGTTCAATGCCGAACTGTCAGATGCAAAGGTGATGTTTCCAGGCATGTTCAGGATGATCTGGTTTCCGCTTCGAGAAACGCTAACCCCTGAATTTTGCAATTCCTGGCGCAATTCCTGCTCTTGACGATCCATATAATTACCAATGCCGCCGCCAACCAAGGCTCCAACACCTGCGCCAATCAACGCAGATTTACGTTGGTCGCTGCCGCTTTTATCTTTGGCAATCAAAAGGCCGGTTACGGCACCCGCCACAGCACCCAATGCAGCGCCGCCAGCAGTATTATTGCGTTGCGGGTTTCCAGTTAGCGGATCGGTGGCTGTCTGGCACGATGCCAAAGCCAGCATACTGGTCAGGAGAATAATCTTTTTCATGTCAAAGCCCCGTATAAATTTTATCAATAAGAGTATCGGTCAACACACATAATAAAACGTTAACCAATTACATTCCTGCAAACCACTAGACGACTTGCAGATCAGCGCATCCCTTGCGGTAAAACCACGGCGAAAATAGGGCTTTTAGTCTGAACCCAGCATGAATAGCATCAGCAGCTCATTATTCATCAGCTTATCGAAGGATTATATGCTCTTCATAGGGGTAACGTGTTATGTTTTCTAACCCGGTTTCTGTAACCAAAAGCTGCTCTTCAAGCTTAACACCTTCTTTGCCGCCTAAAGATCCGCAATAGCTCTCAACACAGACAAACATTCCGGGTTTGAATGTGTCATCATACCCTGTTGTAGGATAATCTTCCGGAAAATACAGACTTGGATATTCATCGCAAAGGCCCACACCATGAGCCAAAACACCATAGCGATTATGCCGAAACTCTAACGGTGCAAGGTCTGCTTTGTCTGAAAACTCTTTGAAACCCATACCAGGTTTAATGATGTCGATATTGTTCATCACCTGATTATACGCAGCAGTATAAATCCTTTTTTGCTCATGCGTTGGCTCAACATCACCGCACACCCAAGTCCGGGAAATGTCACAGCACATGCCATAAACACCGATAAGATCCGTGTCGAAAGCAACAATATCCCCCTCTTGAATTACCCTTGGGCCACACTCCTGAAACCATGGATTAGTTCTTGGACCGGAAGAGAGAATGCGTGTCTCGATCCATTCGCCCCCATGCTTAATATTTTCAGCATGCAATATCGACCAAAGATCGTTTTCAGTCATTCCCGGGCGCAATTCGCGCTGCATTTGATGCATTGCCATTTCGCACGAATAAACAGCGCACTTCATCGCCTTGATATCATCAGGGCCTTTAATCGCGCGGGCAAGTTCGGTAACTTGTTGCCCCTGAAACGTTTCCAAACCCAACTTTTGCATGGCCATCATGCCTTCTGGCTCGATGCGGTCTATAGCGATGCGTCGATTATCGCCGCCATGTTCACGCATGATTTCATCAACTTCGTCTGCGAAGCGCGCTGCAAGTTCGGGCACGCGGTCGCCTGCAGTAAAATAAAAGAAGCTGGCTCCAGTGCGATACTCTTTAACAAGGGGCAGATGGGCTGATAGATGTTGGCAGTTGCTATAGTCCCACAAAATCACATGGCCATCGGCAGAAACGAAACAAGAACGTGCCGGATTGTGGGTCGTCCAGAGCTGCATATTGGTTGCGTCAGTTGCATATCGGATATTTAAGGGATCGAAACATAATAGACCCGCATAGTTCCGTTTGCGAATTTCCTGAACCAACCGAGCAAGCCTATATTCTCGCATTGCTTTCAAGTTTGGCGGTTCAAGACCAGCTTTTGCCCAAGCAGCAAAGGCTAAACCAGTCGGTCCAATCTCGACACGATCATTGTCATCGAGTGAACCGTCCGGCTTTGTAGGACGGCGCCGTGCTGGGTCGATTTTTTGATTTGATGTTGTGTAGCCTGCTGCTGGTTCTATGATTGCCATTGCATTATCCCATGAAGCCAATCGCTCAATTGAGATAAGCTATCCGTGGATCAGACCCGTGCAAAGCGCCGATAACGTCATTGCTTGGTTTTTTGCGCCACTCCCACACTTGGAAAAAACGCAAGAATTATTTGGAAATCTCAAAGGGCCTAGGGCTGGTCAAGAAGTTGACACCCATCATGCGATTGTCTCGCCAAACCTGCCGACAAAGTGTCTTGGTTTTCTTGGTGTAATTCGCCAACACAAATCGCTTCGGCAATTCACCGCAAGAAACTTCCAATAAAGCACCGCTCTGTGATATATTATGGATCATACAGGCCGCGCAATGGGTTCGACCATCTAGTACTTAAATCATGGGCCTGGCTGCGCATTGCATGCCGTTGGTCTGCGTTGGATTCAGCTGCAGTCGCATGTGATTCTTGTGTCGTCGTGGTTATTGCTTGCACTTATAACTCCAAACCGCCCTTTGATTTGGAATCACCCATTAGGTGATCTAGCAAACCATAGCGGAAGTCTTTGCTTGGTTCTCAAGATAACCTCCAGATGGTAAATAGAGTCTGAATATAGGTCGCCTTAACGCGGCACAAAGACACTTTCATAGCGTCTGCCAGTCCTATCAACCCATATTATATGAACCTCATCTTCCTGCTCGTGACTAAATACATCATAGCAAGACCATGGACCACTTTGTTGCCACTGAGAGCAATATGTATCGCCCGTCACCCGCCACCATCCATAACTTGCATTCTTGCCCTGCCAATATGTCGTAGAAGCGGGGATTTCGTCCTTCGGTGTTCCAAAACTTTGCTCGAAATCTGTCCCTTTTACCCTAGCATCAGACAAGAGTGCATGAATCTGTGAACCAGAAAGTGACTTACCGGACTGGCCATATGCATAAGAGGATGAGAGCACTGAAAATACCAATAGGCCTGAAACGGCTGCGATCTTACTTTTGGGTGTTACACTCATTTCCTGTTCTTTGCCCTTTCGCAGCGATATTGTTCCATGCAACAATTGTATAATTGCCGGATTAGCGAATCCAATAACATTCCTGCGAGGCGGATCGCAGAATTGAGAGGCTGAAAATGAAAATAGCAATCTTTGGCGCCGGGTCCATTGGAACGCTTGTGGGCGGCTCGCTCATTGCTCAAGGAAATCATGTGGTTTTGATTGGGCGCAAAAATCTTGGAAAAGAGATTGCTGCCAACGGACTTACGATCTCAGATTTGGAAGGTCGAAGCACCAAACTAACAGCAGATAAGATTCAATTTTCCGAAAGTGCAAAAGCGCTAGCGGGGCACGATGTGATTTTGCTCTGCGTGAAATGTACTGATACGGAATCTGCGGCCCATGAAATTGCGAAACATGCCGACAAGGATGCGATTGTTTACAGCATGCAGAATGGTATCGGTAATATCGCAATTCTATCAAAGATTTTGGAAAACCAAGAAGTGGTTCCAACCGTGGTTGGCTTCAATGCGCTTTGGCTGGAAAATGCCCAATTTCATCGAGCTACAGATGCAGGGATCATCCTTGGGAAGAACACTGCCTCCCATGAACTGGCGCGCCTACTTCGCAAAGCGCATATTCCAACAACCATTTCAGCCCATATGACAGAAGTCCTGTGGGGGAAATTATGCCTCAATCTAAATAACGCACTGAATGTTTTGTCGGATATGCCATTGAAGGCTCAATTGGGCGATCGCTCTTATCGTAAAGTATTGGCGATCTGCATTGATGAAGCGCTAGCAGTGATGGGTGCCAAGAAAATTAAACCTGAGAAGATTGGCAAGGTAAGCCCGAATTACATTCCTACAATCTTGAACCTGCCAGACCCGGTTTTTAAGATTGTCGCACGGAGCATGATGAAGATGGACGATCATGCGCGGTCCTCAATGTGGGAGGATTTGCAAAAAGGCCGTGAACCAGAGATTGATTACCTTAATGGTGCAATCGTGAAAGAAGGTGCGAAGCTTCATGTTCCAACGCCTGCCAATGCGGCTATTTGTGATTTGGTTAAGGCAGCCTTCAAAGAAGGTCGCTCGCCACAATTAAGCGGCGAGCAATTGCTTGAGCTGATCGGTGAATAGGCTCTGATCAGTTTATGCGGACAGGTCTAAAACTATTTGAGGAATACCATCCGATGTCTTCTCGCTAGTGCTCCCATCTGAGTTTATGGTCGCACTGATGCGCCTTCGCATAGAAGAAAAACTTTCGAATTTCACAACATCTACAGGCTCTGCAAGATCGAGGGTAATCCGCCAGCGTCCATGACTTAACTGACTCTGAACACCCAGTACTTCTGCAGTAAAGCGTTGACCGAGATAGGTACCTTTGACCAGTTGGCCAATCCACACAGGAGGACCTTCGGGCTTGTTACCAATGCTGGCGAAAAGCGTGTTCCAGTCCTTATGGCCCTTTTGTTTTGCCACCAATTCCAGAGACTGAGAGTGGGATAGGGATGTGCCTGCCATTGTCAAATTTTGACGCAGCCGACGCGCTTCCTCTTTTAGTTCTTTAATAGAATTTGTCATATCAACACCTGTTGTAACCGCCTGATTGACGGCGCAATTCATGTAAAAAATGCAAGGCTGATGTCCGCATTACAGCTGGCCACATGAAAAATGCAGTTGCTGAATATTTTTAAAAAGACTTCACCAATGGCTTTCGCCAAGCGGACGGCAGGTGTCTTTAACCTTGGCTGCTAGATAGGCACACAAAGGTCCAGAGTCAAGAAGTCACCTTTCAACGCAAAAACATGCAGCGTTCTAAGTATCCAAATTCGCCACGCTTAGGGCGTTATCCTGAATAAAGATTTTGCGAGGCTCTACTTCATCACCCATCAAACGTGAGAAAAGATCATCTGCATCGGCTGCATCGTTTACTCTTACCTGCAACAATGTACGCTCATCGGGATCCAAGGTTGTTTCCCAAAGTTGACTTGGGTTCATTTCTCCAAGGCCTTTATAGCGCTGCAGCGAGACCCCTTTGCGCCCTGCATCAAACACATGGGTTAACAAAGCGCGTGGCCCGGAAATGGAATAGTTTACATCTTTACGATGGAACACCGGCGGTTTGCCATAGACTTCCTGCAAACTGGCAGCGAGTTGGTCCATCCGCATTGCATCAGCCGAACCAATCAATGCCATATCAATCTCGGCAACTTCTTTGACGCCGCGTACCATGCGCTCAAACGAAATGCCGCCATCTTCTCTTGGTTTTGCAACCCAACCGCGTTCTGTTTCTTCAGCGATGATATCAAGACGTCTGGCGACATATTCACCAGCTTCCAATGCCTGTTCGCGGTTGTTCATCAACTCAACATTCAGCGCACCAGCAATAGCTGCCTGCTCGACGACATTCTTATTGTAGCGTGAATGAATATTGGAAAGTAGCGAACGAAAGTTCAACGCCGTATCGATAACCTGACGCAAGTCCTGATTGATACGAACTTCGCCACCAGCGATTTCCAATCGCGCATCTTCAAGACCGCCCTCGACCAAAAACTCTTCCAACGCTCTTTCGTCTTTCAAATATTGTGACGACTTCCCGCGTGTAACTTTATAGAGCGGTGGTTGGGCAATATAGATATGGCCTCGCTCAATCAGCTCAGGCATTTGGCGGAAGAAGAAAGTCAGCAACAATGTTCTGATATGCGCACCATCCACATCAGCATCAGTCATGATGATGATTTTGTGATATCGCAATTTTTCGATATTAAACTCGTCTTTGCCAATGGATGTCCCAAGGGCTGTAATCAGCGTTCCGATTTCCTGACTGCCAAGCATTTTATCAAAGCGTGCACGCTCAACGTTCAAAATCTTACCGCGCAATGGAAGGATGGCCTGATTGGAGCGATCACGTCCCTGTTTTGCAGAGCCGCCAGCAGAATCACCCTCTACAAGAAAGACTTCAGATTTGGCCGGATCGCGCTCCTGGCAGTCCGCGAGTTTTCCCGGCAGCGATGATATATCAAGAGCACCTTTGCGCCTTGTTAGTTCGCGGGCCTTTTTTGCAGCCTCACGGGCAGCAGCGGCTTCAACCACTTTACCAACGACAATGCGTGCTTCAGCGGGATTTTCCTCCAACCACTCAGAAAGGGTTGCATTAACCAGCCCTTCTACAGCAGGGCGAACTTCAGAGGAAACCAGTTTATCTTTTGTTTGTGACGAGAATTTAGGATCTGGCACTTTAACAGACAGGACGCAGGTCAAACCCTCGCGACAGTCATCTCCGGTGAGCGATACCTTTTCTCTTTTTAATATTCCTGAGCTTTCTGCATAGCCCGTAACCTGTCGGGTCAACGCACCACGAAAACCGGCTAAATGCGTTCCGCCATCGCGCTGTGGAATATTGTTGGTAAAACACAAGACATTCTCGTGATAGCTATCATTCCACCAAAGAGCCACTTCGACAGTGATTCCATCTTTTTCTGAATTCAGATAGATTGGCTGCTCAATCTTGGGCGCGCGGTTACGATCCAGATATCGAACAAATGCCTCAAGGCCACCTTCATAGTATAGCTCAGTTGCCACTTCTTCGGCGCCGCGTTTGTCCGCCAAAAGAATACGTGCACCAGAGTTCAAGAACGCCAATTCGCGCAGACGGTGCTCAAGGGTTTTATAATCGAAATCCACCATCGTGAACGTTTCTGTCGAAGGCATGAAGGTTACTTCGGTTCCCTTCTCGTCAGGGGGACAATCTCCAATAATTTCCAATGGAGCGTCAGATACGCCATGGGTAAACCGCATGGAATGGATCTTGCCATTCTGCCTGATTGTCAAACGTAACCACACAGAAAGCGCGTTTACAACTGACACACCCACACCATGAAGGCCTCCGGAAACTTTATAAGAATTTTGGTCGAACTTACCGCCAGCATGGAGCTGGGTCATGATAACCTCAGCGGCGGACATGCCTTCGCCCTTATGTATTCCAGTTGGAATGCCACGACCATTGTCCGTCACAGTTACGGAACCGTCAGCATTGAGTGTTACAGTCACACGGTCCGCATGCCCTGCCAGCACCTCATCAATACCATTATCGACAACTTCATAAACCATATGATGCAGGCCAGAGCCGTCATCTGTGTCGCCGATATACATGCCTGGGCGTTTGCGAACAGCATCCAGACCCTTCAAAACTTTGATCGATTCAGCGCCATATTCTGCGCTGGTTTGCTCGATATTTTCTTCAGGAGCTTTTGGTGTATCGGTCATCAGGTATCCGGTTTTTTGAGGTAATATCAGCTAATTTTCATTCAGAGCGTTTCAACAAACGAATCGGTTGGAAAACTTCCTCTAGATATAGGCTTTTTGGCCCGAATATCCAAATTTGCGAGCATGTTTCATGTGAATATTTGAAATGCCAATTTGCTGTCTTTAAGCTGGCTTTTTTGCGATAGTGCCCCAGATCATAATATTGGAAATATAGAATTCAGTTTTTGAGGAAATGTCCGATGGACAGCAGAATTACACCTTTCATTCCGCCTCACCCGGATCCGAGAAATGTGCCGCCTTCTACCTTTGAAGTTATTCGAACGGTGTTGCGCAATCCCCTCGAATTGTGGGGTGTACCTGCCTATCGTGAAAAAACACTCAAAGCGAAATTCCTCAATGAACGAACTCTGATCGTCAATGATCCCGACCTTATCAAATATGTGTTGGTCGACAATGCGAAGAACTACCGTATGGCAACCATTCGCCAGCTAATTTTACGACCGATTTTGCGAGATGGCTTATTAACAGCGGAAGGCGAAGTCTGGAAGCGATCACGCAAAGCCATGGCACCCGTTTTACCCCGCGCCACATCACTGGCTTTGCCAATATGATGCTTTCCCAGTGTGAAGCCTTCTATGCTCGTTATGAGGCGTCTGACGGCACAGCAAGTGTTAGGCGCGATGTTAGCCATGATATGACCGAGCTGACCTATGAGATATTGGCGACGACGTTGTTTTCCAACCAGATTGTGGGGGAGCAGGCTGATTTTGCTGAAGATGTGGAAAAATTACTGAACACGATGGGCCGCGTAGATCCGATGGATCTTCTCAAAGCTCCAAACTGGATACCTCGTATCTTTCGATTACGCGGTGCAAAGGTCATGAAGAAGTTTCGCAAATTGGTCGGAGATACGGCCGAAGAACGACGCAGACTTATTGAGCGTGATCCTGAAAATGCTCCAAGAGATTTCCTGACATTGCTTCTACAAGCTGAGGGGCCAGACGGTCTAACGGCTGAAGAGATCGAAGATAATATCATCACATTTATTGGTGCTGGCCATGAGACGACCGCTCGATCCTTGGGTTGGACGCTGTATTGCCTAGCAAACGCACCACATGAACGTGCTCTGGTTGAGGAAGAGCTGGAAAGCGTTTTGGGCGGTGAAACCCAACCGCCTCCGGTTGAATGGCTCGATCTGTTGCCACGAACCCGCGCTGTATTTGAAGAGGCTATGCGGCTTTATCCTCCTGCGCCTTCAATTAACCGTGCTGCAGTCCAAGACGATCAATGGGGTGATATCAAAATCGAGAAAGATATTACGGTATTGATCATGCCTTGGACCGTGCATCGCCATGAAACTTTGTGGGATGAGCCGGCAGCCTTCATCCCTTCAAGATTCTGGCCAGAAAATCGTAGTGCCATGCACAAATATCAATATTTACCATTCGGTGCGGGTCCTCGCATCTGCATTGGAGCAACTTTTGCGTTGCAAGAAGCGGTAATAGCCTTGGGTGTTTTGTTGCGGCGCTATCGTTTTGATATGGCCCCCCAAGCTAAACATCCCTGGCCTGTCCAAAAACTCACAACCCAGCCCGATGGCGGGCTGGATATGTTAATTACAAAACGCTGATGTTTCGACAGTTTACGTGGGTTTATTCACCCAATCCATCGAAGAGCGCGGTGGACAAATAACGTTCGGCAAAACTTGGAATAATGACCACAATGTTTTTTCCTGCAAACTCTTTACGTTTGCCGATCTTAATCGCCGCCTTTAGCGCTGCCCCAGAAGATATCCCCACAGGAACGCCTTCGAGTTTTGCGACTTCCCGCGCCATGGCGAAAGCATCATCACTGGCAACCTGAACAATCTCATCATAAATCTTTGTGTTTAGAACACCAGGAGCAAAGCCTGCGCCAATGCCCTGGATTTTGTGCGGGCCAGGATTACCCCCAGAAAGAACCGGCGACTCTTTTGGCTCAACTGCAACGATATGAATTTTGGGATTCTGCTTTTTTAAGTATTTACCAGCACCGGTAATGGTGCCGCCCGTGCCTATGCCAGAAACAAACGCTGCAACCTTGCCTTTGGTATCATTCCAAATCTCAGGACCAGTGGTCTTTACGTGAATGGCTGGATTAGCCGGATTTTCAAACTGTTGGGGAATGATCCCGTTCTTGGTTTCAGCAGCCAATTCCTCAGCTTTGGAAATTGCGCCTTTCATGCCTTTTGGCCCCTCGGTCAAAACAAGTTCTGCACCCAAGAGGGCAAACATTTTGCGACGCTCTATCGACATGGTTTCAGGCATTGTCAGGATTAACCGATAACCCTTTTGCGCAGCAGCAAAAGCAAGAGCAATACCAGTGTTTCCTGATGTAGGTTCGATCAGAACTGATTTACCCGGTTTTATGAGACCCTTTTTTTCCAAGGTCTCAATCATGTTGACACCAATACGATCCTTCACCGAGGCGATTGGATTAAAAAATTCAAGCTTTGCCAAAATATTGGCTTTTACCCCATGCTTTTTCGCCAATTTATCGAGGCGCACAATGGGCGTATCTCCAATGGTTTCCACGATGTTGTTATAGATGCGTCCGCGTCCAGATGTTTTGGCCATTGAAAAGTCTCCACTTCAAAGAAGGAAACTAAATCAGTTATTAGATTTTTTTGCCAGACAGCCACACAATCCAAGCGATCAAAAGATTAGAACAAGTTTTCAAAAATGTGCTCTTCCGCAAAATTAAATTTGCAAACATGCCCAAGTAACAACCTATCTTGCAGTTGATGCAACTTCCTCGATGCACTTTGGGATCACGTATTGGGGGAAGCTGCTGTTAAACTCGCAAAATAGCCCTATCTGTGAATAACAACATTTTCCTATCAATTACTTCTGTTTGACCAAAGGATGTTATGAGTGTTTTTAAAAAGATTGGCTAACCAAAAAAAGAAACCTTTGCGGGTTGCCATTATTGGTGCTTCTGGCGGAATTGGCTCTGCCTTGGTTGGGCAACTTTCCAACAGCAACCACGTTGAAACCATTTACGCGCTGTCACGCACCAGGCTCCAAACCCTGCAAGTAGACAAAAAGGCCCAATGGCTACCCATTGATTTGCTGGATGAAGAGACCATTGAAAAAGCAGCAAATGAAATTGAAAAAAACGGCACTGTTGATGTGGTCATTATTGCAAGCGGATTATTGCACACAGAAAACATCAAACCGGAAAAAGATTGGCGAATGCTCGAGAGCCAATCCATGTCAGCCTTGTTTGCAATTAACACCATAGGGCCAGCTCTGGTGATGAAACACTTCGCGCCTGTTTTGCCCAAAGGCGGACGCTCGATCATCGCTGCATTGTCCGCGCGTGTTGGTAGCATTTCTGACAATAGACTTGGCGGCTGGTATAGTTATAGAGCTTCAAAAGCTGCACTAAATCAGATTATTCGAACCTTTTCGGTTGAACTTTCTCGAAAGAACAAGGACGCAGTTCTGCTTGGCTTACACCCTGGGACTGTATCGACCAATCTGTCGGAGCCTTACCAAGCGAACAATTATGAACGGTTCACGCCACAACAATCGGCTGAATATCTATTATCAGTCATCGATCAAGCTGATCCTTCAATGACGGGCAAAGTCTATGACTGGAAAGGCGACATCATTCCTGAATAGTCAGAGGACTTGCCAATCAGCAATATCGGTTCACGATGTTTTCAAGCATTTCCTGACGACCAGAGATAGGCTCAGGGCGGATATCATCCTTTTCAACCCAGTTTGCAATGTCCGAAAGCGAAGCCTTGCCCGCAAGCATATTGTCTGCACCCTTTTGCTTCCAGCTTGAATATCGCTCTTCAACGAAGTCAGTCAGCACACCGTCCTCCAACATCGCAGCTGCTGCTTTAAGGCCTCGCGCACAGCAATCCATTCCGCCGATATGAGCCATCAAAAGGTCCTGCGGATCAATGGATTGACGACGTAATTTCGCGTCGAAATTTGTGCCCCCGGTAGTAAACCCGCCGCCCTTTAAAACTTCATAGTAAGCCAGTGCCATTTCAGGCACATTGTTGGGAAACTGATCCGTATCCCATCCTGATTGGTAGTCATTCCGGTTCATATCAATAGACCCAAAAATGCCGAGTGCATTGGCTAGGGCCAGTTCATGCTCAAAAGAATGTCCGGCCAAAATCGCATGGCCTTGTTCTATATTGACCTTGATCTCGTTTTCCAAACCGTGCCGTTTCAAGAATCCGTAAACGGTCGCGACATCATAATCATACTGATGCTTTGTCGGCTCTTGTGGCTTTGGTTCAATTAAAATCGCGCCTTTGAAACCAATTTTATGCTTGTATTCGACAACAAGATTCATAAATCGGCCAAGCTGCTGATCTTCCCTTTTCAAATCTGTGTTTAGAAGTGTTTCATAGCCCTCGCGGCCACCCCACAGGACATAGTTTTCTCCACCCAACCGATGCGTCGCATCTATGCAGGTCTTCACAGTTGCTGCAGCAAAAGCAAATACATTCGCATCGGGATTGGTTGCTCCCCCAGACATATAACGTTTATGGGAAAACAGATTTGCTGTTCCCCAGAGCAGTTTCATACCGCTATCTGCCTGCTTGGCTTCAAAGTAATCCACAATCTCATTAAGGTTCCGCGTATTTTCCGCAAAACTTTCACCCTCAGGCCGCACATCAGCATCATGGAAGCAATAATAAGGAACTCCCAGAGCGGTAAACATTTCAAATGCCACATCGGCCTTTAGTTTTGCTGCGCCCATATGATCATCCATTCGATCTGGAAACCAAGGCCTGTCAAATGTCTGACCACCAAATGGATCGCTACCTGGCCAACAAAAATTGTGCCAATAGCACACTGCAAACCGCAAATGGTCTTCCATCCGCTTTCCAAGAACTACTTCGTCGGGATGGTAATGTTTGAAAGCAAGCGGATTGGTGCTGGTGTTTCCCTCATGTGGAATGCGGGTCAAATCTCCGAAAAAGCCGGTTGCCATTATCATATCCCTTTATTGAATATTCTTGTTAACGGTATAAAGCCGTTGATAGCGTTGGTGGGCATGCTCGAATGCAGAAACAAGGCTGCTATCAGGAAAGACAGTTTTATTTATTTGTGGCGGCCCGCATGTCTGGGAAACCGACCTGTTTTCTGCAGCCATCAATCCGAGCCGCGCAGCACCAAAGGCAGCACCGAAGTCACTATCTGCAGGAATATCAACGGGAATATTAAGTGCAGTAGCAATGGCCTTCAGCCAATAAAGCGAGCGCGAACCACCGCCCACTGCGGTAACTCGCTCAAGGCGTGTGCCAGCCTTTTCCAAAGCCTGCATGTTGTCTTTAAGAGCAAAAGCAACGCCTTCCAGAACAGCTTGGACAAGTGCGCTTTGATCGCTTGCATGTTCCAAACCATGAAACATGCCTCGTATATTTGCATCATTGTGTGGTGTGCGCTCGCCAGAGAGATAAGGTAAAAATGTGACATTTCTCGGAGCTTTGAGGTCAATGCCCAATGAATTTGTTAGTTTGTCGGCAGGTTGAGCAACAAGGTTGGCGAGCCAATTGAGCGAGTCCGTTGCAGACAGGATTACACCCATTTGATGCCACTTATTTGGCACCGCATGGCAAAATGCATGAACCGCACTTTCCGGGTTAGGCAGATATGTATCATTGGCAGCGAACAGGACACCAGAAGTTCCTAGAGACACAAATGCATTTCCGGCTTCGACAGTCCCCATACCAATAGCGGAAGCCGCATTATCCCCAGCACCGCCAGCAAGGATGATGTTTTTTCCCATCCCCCACCTTTGTGCCAACTCATTTTTCAAATACCCGGAAACTGCCGAACCTTCCACCAGCTCAGGCATTTGATCACGCTGCATACCGGAAGAAGCAAGCAACTCATCAGACCACTGGCGTTTTCCAACATCTAGCCAGGATGTGCCAGAAGCATCTGACATTTCAGAAACAAACTCACCACTAAGCCAATATCTCAGATAATCTTTTGGTAAAAGAACCTTTGCGATTTTCGCAAAAACCTCAGGCTCATGGTTTTTAATCCATAGCAGCTTGGGCGCGGTAAATCCGGGGAAAACAATATTGCCGGATATTGCTCTGAAAGAAGCGATTGCATCCAATTCTGCGGCTTCTTTGTGGCTGCGCGTATCGTTCCATAACATGCATGGCCGTAAAACTTTACCTGACTGATCCAGCAGTGTTGCGCCATGCATTTGACCTGAAAACCCGATACCTTTCACATCTGCCATTTGTTTGGAAAAGGCTGCCTTCAGTTGCTGGAAGGCACTATCGCAAGCGCGTTCCCAGTCTGCGGGTTCTTGCTCAGACCATCCTGAATGGGGCCTTTTAACATTGAGCGGTGCTGACGCAGACCCAATAATGGTCTGGTCACCATCCATCATCAAAATTTTTATGGATGAAGTCCCTAAATCAATTCCCAAATACATCAGGCTGCCACCGCACCTGGACCTTCAATGGCGGAAGCGGGACACTTACCTAAAATGATCATGCCCAATACTTCGTCTTTGGTAACTTCAGAGGTTTTGGCATGGCCAACCATTTGTCCGTTTTTCATAACCGCGACCCGGTCTGCAAGATCGAACACATCATGAATATCATGGCTGATCAGGAAAATTCCGATGCCTTCTTTTTTCAGTTGCTTGATCAAATCGCCAACTTGCTCAGTTTCCTGTGGCCCAAGGGCTGCCGTTGGCTCATCCATAATCAAGATACGCGCATTGAAAAGGATTGCCCGCGCAATCGCGACCGATTGTCGTTGGCCGCCGGACAATTTGCTAACCGGGTCTTTAAACCTTTGGAAATTTGGATTGAGACGGCCCATTACCTGGCGAGCTTCCGCCTCCATTGCCACATCATCAAGCGTACCCCAAGCAGTGCGCAATTCGCGTCCGAGATAAAGATTAGCCGCAGCATCCACATTATCAGCCACCGCAAGAGTCTGATAAATGGTTTCGATGCCATAGCTTTTTGCGTCGCGCGGATTGCTGATTTTGGCTTCTTCGCCGTTAATAAGGATCTTCCCCGAATCGCGCTTATACGCACCTGAAAGTATCTTAATCAGCGTCGATTTTCCTGCACCATTGTGACCTAACAACCCTACCACTTCGCCTGGAAATAAATCCAAAGATGCGTGATCAACAGCTTTAATGCCGCCAAAGGCGATGGAAATATCGCGCATTTCCACAAGAGGTTTGGTTTTGGAATGATCCGACATGTTTCTAATTCTCCTACCGCTTTTTATTTCGCCCGGCGCCGATAAAGTGTGTCGAGCCATACCGCGACTACCAATACGCCGCCAACAACCATTTGCTGGATAGCTGCATCGAAGCCAATCAACACCATACCTGTTTGCAAAGACTGCATGACAATGGCGCCCAAAATTGCTCCGTAAATTGTTCCTATCCCGCCAGCAAATGATGTGCCGCCAATAACAGCCGCAGCAATGACATATAGCTCATCCAAAGTACCAAGATTGTTTGTCGCCGAATTTAGCCGGGCGCTTGCGATAACCGCAGACAGCCCGCATAGGAAGCCCATCAATGCAAAGATTTTTACGGTTACCCATTTCGTATTAATGCCAGCAAGTTCCGCAGCTTCCGGATTGCCACCAATGGCAAAGACATAACGTCCAAACCGCGTCCGCGAGGTCAAGAACGTCATCAGAATTCCGACTGCCATCAAGATTATTACAGGAATGGCAAAGCCATGAGAAATTACCAAATCTTCTATAGGCGTTTGAATATTGTTGGCGGCTACATATTGGCGAACAATGCCTGTTGGCCAAGGATAAGAATTTACCAGCATAACAAATGCAATGGTTAATCCGCATCCAAGAAAACCGAGCAACATCTCCGCCCACACAGGACGAAGAGGAAATTTAAATCGCATACGCTGACGGCGCCCCATGATGAGCATTGCTACGATGCCAACACAAATCAAAATTCCAATGATCCAAGATGGCCAAAACCCGATAGATCCATATGGCCCACCACCCAGCAAACTGAAGGTACTATCAACTGGAGAAATTGTTTCCCCGCGCGCCAACAAAAACGCTGCGCCGCGCCAAACAAGTAGCCCTCCCAAAGTTACGATGAAAGCTGGTATGCCTAAATAGGCCACAAGAAAGCCGTGGAAGCCACCAATCAGAGTACCGACGATAAGGCCAAATATTACCGCAATGATCCAAATGGAAGGATGGCCCAGGCCAACATATTCGGGCAAAATCCATACTTGAAGTATGGCCATAGACATAGCGCAAAAGCCGAGAATTGAACCGACCGAAAGGTCAATATGGCGAGTAACAATAACAAGCACCATTCCGGTTGCCATCACCCCGATGGATGCGGTTTGAACGGAGAGATTCCATAAATTTCGCGCTGAAAGAAATGCTCCTGCACCAGAACCGCCAACGAGAATTGAATCTCGGCCTAGTACGATTGCCGCATAAAGATCGAAGCCTACCCATATCAGCACCAATGCACCAATCATGCCGAGCAAGCGAACATCAATTTCGGTTGCACGTAAAAAGCGTGTCATCATGCCTTCGTTTTCGGCCCGTGCTGCACCATGTGATTGCTGATTATCGCTCACGTTGAATCCCCGCATTCAATTGCCAAGCACTAACTCGACTGGATAAATAAATTTAGTTTGCAATCTGCGCCAAAGAATTTTGTCTCTGGCGCAGATCAATTATGTTTTGCCAATAATTAGCAGCCGGCAACACCAGCCATTGCGCCTTCGCAGACTTTGTCTTTTGCGATATGACCAGCGTCGATCACAGCAGAAATATTGTCTTTTGTAATCGGTGTTGGCGCTAGGAATATAGCGCTCATTTCAACGCCGTTTGCACCACCAGACCATTTAACTGCATTTGGAATATCTGCCAGTGCTTTGCCATCAGCAAGCATTGCTGCGATATCGCCTGCAGCTTTACCAAGCTGGCGAGCATCTTTCCAAACAGACACGGTTTGAGTTCCGCGAGCAACACGGTTCAGAGCAGCATGATCGCCATCTTGACCACCAACTGGAATCGCAAGACCTTGAGCTTGAAGGGCAGCGATTGCACCGCCTGCCATGCCGTCATTTTCTGCAAGAACCGCATCAACTTTGTTGTCTGCAGCGGTCAGGATTTGTTCCATGTTTTTCTGAGCATTGTCAGGCTTCCAACCATCGGTGAATGCTTCACCAACAATTTTGATTTTACCAGCTTCAACGTCAGCGCCGATCACTTCCATCATGCCTTCCAACAGGAAGAGCGCATTTGGATCGCCTTTGTCGCCTTTGATGATGGCGTAATTGCCTTCTGGCTGAACTGCTTTAACTGACTCAGCAATGATACGGCCAACACCTTTGTTGTCGAAGGTCAGATAGAAAGCGCGATTGTCTTCGATCAGGCGATCATAGCCCAATACCGGAATACCTTCAGCAGCAGCTTTATCAACCGCAGCACCTACTGCACCGGAATCAACCGACAGGATAACAAGAGCGTTAGCGCCCTGTGCAATTAAGCTCTCAACATCTGTAAGCTGTTTTGCTGCAGAAGCCTGAGCATCGGCAGAAATATAAGTGTCGCCATTGGCTTCAATTGCAGCCTTCATAGCAGCTTCATCTGTTTTCCAACGCTCTTCCTGAAAGTTTGACCAGGAAACACCAATGGTTTTTCCAGCAGCATTTGCATAGGTGGCGAAAGATGTGACAACGGCGGTGCTGATGAGCATTGCGCCAATAAGTTTTTTCATAGGATAGACCTCCCTTAGACATTTAACGGTTTAAGAAAAAAGCTAGGGAAATCGGATACCCAAGATCGAGCCTAGCCAATCAGGCTTGGTTCGATGATAAAATCCGATATTCGCTGCATTCCTCCCTTGCCTGTCTGAAAACTATTTATTTTCTCGACAGTCGAGAAAATAAATGTCAGAGTTTTTTATGGGAGTCAATAGACTTGCAATTTGAATGAAACTTGGAAGACATTGAAGGCCTTCCGCGACGGGTGACCCAAACTAATGTTGATGAAAGCAGGAAGTGAAACACTACGCGTACAAAATCGCGCTTTGGTTTTATCTACCATGCGTGAGCTTGGACCTGTTTCCCATACAGAAATCTCCGAGTGGTCTGGTCTGGCCTCAGCCACCGTTTCGAGCATTACAGCGGAACTGGTTCAACAAGATGTGTTATTGCGCCAAGAACAAAGCCCCTCGAGCGGCCGAGGGCGGCCACGCGTATCCTTCGTTCAAAATTCAAACTGCGCTTTTATTGCCGCAATCCGTATTGTCTATAATGCTGTCGAATATTCGCTTGTTGATTACTCTGGAACGCTGAAAGATCGATTCGAGATTAAAAGAAAATCAATTCATGAAAGCAAAGAAGATTTTATTGCTGATTTTGTTGAAGGGCTAGAACGCCTTGTGGAGCGATCAGGGCTAAAACCGTCCCAAGTTGAAACTATTTCTATTACGAGCAAAGGGCTGGTTGCCCGGGGCGCGCCGATCTTACTTTGGTCTCCAGTCTTTGATGATGGACGGATAGATTTTGAAGATATTCTACGTTCGAAATGGCAAGGTCGAATAACCCTTACCAATGAAACGCGATTTGCAGCGCGCGCGGTTGCAGAGAATTATCGCCAACATGGCAAGCAAAACTATTTCGGTAATCACGCCACCCTTTCTCTGGACCATAGCATTGGTCTTGGCATCGCAACCCATGAAAGTTCCGGGCGTATAACTTCAATCGCGCCTCCCTTTGGTCATATGGTTCACGAGCCACACGGCCCTTTATGCCGCTGTGGTTCCAAAGGGTGTATTGAAGCCTATTCAGGGTTTTACGGCATATTGCGAACTGCCTTTGAGGTGGAGCCATCGACCATTCCTGCTAAATTTATTCCTTTTGAGGAGGTTGAGAAAATTGCTCAGCGGGCACGTCAGGGAGATCACCGGGCAGCCTATGCTTTTCGACAAGCAGGCGATGTCATTGGTATTGGCCTTTCGCGGCTGCATAGTTTCATGGGAACAATGCCAGTAACCATTACAGGACCAGGCGCTTTATTTTCTGATCTTATGTTACCGAGCATCCAATCCCATATCAAATCCAACTTGCAGGTTCGCTTTGATACCATGCCGGAAATAAGCATCGACAGTGACGATGCAGCCCTTATTTATCAGGGCAATGTCGCAACATCACTGGCTGATATGGATAGTAATGTTATTGCGATGCGGAAAAGCACTGGAAATATATAAATATGGTCAGACATAAAACATATGCTTTCATGTTTGCAGCGGGACTTTCATTCCTTTTGGCATTTGCCACCACTGGACTTTCCAAAGATGTTTCCTGGGCAGAAAAAACGTCTGCGTTAACTCCATCAGCATCCGCGCCAACAGGCACATTGACAGCAAATGAATTGAAAGAGCTCACCGCTCGTGGGGAAGCGCTCTTCAAAGCAACCTTTACGGATTTAGATGGAGTTGGTCGCCCCGGCGCGACACAGGCAATACTGCCGACCAAGGCACGCTCGAAAGCTTTGAATAAATTTGCCCGTACATCGGGCTTGGACGCTGGCTCATGTGCTGCCTGCCACAATCAGCCGTTCATAGGAGGCGCAGGAGACTTCGTAACCAATGTGTTTGTATCGGAAGGTTTTACCAATGCGGATTTCGACAGCACTGATCCGCAATTTTCCAATGAACGCGGCACCAATCATTTGTTTGGTGCGGGACTGATAGAATTATTAGCGCGTGAGATGAGCACCGATCTTGCAAGCCACCGAAAACAAGTCTTGGCTGACGCCAGAAAAGTTGGAAAATCGGCGTCCATAACTTTGATAACCAAAGGCGTTAATTTTGGAATTTTGTCTGCAGATCCAGATGGTCTGTTGGATTTATCAAACATTACAGGTGTCGATGATGATCTGATCGTACGTCCTTTCAGCCAAAAGGGTGTGATGACTTCGTTGCGCCAATTTTCTGTAAACGCCATGAACCACCACCATGGGATGCAAGCGGATGAACGCTTTGGAGATCGATGGACGGGTGAGGCTGACTTTGATGAAGATGGGCACAATGACGAAGTAGGTGCTGCAGACATATCCGCCCTTGTGGCTTGGCAGGCGACTTTGCCCTCGCCTCAACAAACTTTCCCTAAGGATGAAGATTGGCAACAAGCTGCAATAGAAGGGGAAAAAGCCTTTGGTGAATTTGGTTGTGACACCTGCCATATCAAGGCCTTACCTTTAAAGGTGCTTTCCTTTTCTGATCCCGGCCCATTTGATGTTTCAGGAACATTAAATTCTACATCCGTTAAAGACAGCGCTATCTATGATCTTTCTTTGTTAGCCTGGACGGGGTCACTGGAGCGAAATGAAAAAGGCGAAATATTGGTGCCGCTTTTTGGAGATCTGAAACGCCATACCATGACAGATCAAAGCAATGAGCAATTGGGCAATGAAATGTTATCCCAACGTTTTGTTGACCGGACAATCTTTCTAACGAGTGAGTTATGGGGCGTTGGCTCAACATCCCCCTATGGTCACCGCAACGATTTCACCACTTTGGATAGTATTATCCGAGCTCATGGCGGCGACGCAGCGTTTTCAAAAAAGCTATATTCAGACGCAAGTGAAGACAGCCGCTTAGCTTTGATTGCTTTCTTGAAAACCTTGGTGATCCAACCATGAACAATCCACCAAAAACACTTTCGGTCTTGGGAATAAGCCTTTTCGCCTTGAACTTTGCATCGGCCAATGCCGAAGAAGTGAGAGCATTTACGTTTGATGTACCTTCTATGCAGGAGCAATCTCAAACGGCAGGCATTACCCACTCTTACACAGGGCCGTGGGAGTTTTTTGTTGGCGGCGGCGCGGCAAGTATGGATTGTAATGGCGATCGCATGCCGGATTTATTTCTAGCGGGTGGCGATAGCTCCGCACAACTATTTGTGAACCGCTCAAAGACCAAGGGTGCATTGAAATTTAAAGCCCAACCAATAAAGATTCCAGAACGGGATCTTTTGAAGGTACTCGGTGCCTATCCCATTAATCTTGATAATGATGCCTATCAGGATTTAGTCGTAATCCGACTCGGCGAAAATTTACTTTTAAAAGGATTAGGCAATTGCAATTTTGAAAAGGTCAATCGCGCCTATTCCTTTGATGGAGGAAGAGAATGGACAACCGGTTTTTCTGCGATCTTTGAGAAGGGCAACTCCTTCCCAACTTTGGCTTTTGGCAATTACGTAGACCGCAGCGCGCCTGGAACCCCTTGGGGGACGTGTCATGCAAACCAATTGATTCGTCCGTTTGGAGAGCAAAAAGATATTCCAAATTATTCTCAACCGATCAAACTGGAACCAGGCTTTTGCTCACTTTCAATGCTCTTTACTGATTGGAACAATAGTGGGGAGCCTGCTTTGCGGATCACCAATGATCGCCAATATTATAGAGGTGGTGAAGAGCAATTATGGCAGATAAGCCCAGATACGTTACCCAAACTTTATACCCAGCGACAAGGTTGGAAAAAACTGAATATTTGGGGAATGGGAATTTCAGAAGCTGACATAAACGGAGATGGCAGACCAGATTACGTCCTTTCATCCATGGGCGACACAATGCTGCAAACACTGGATGAAGAGGCTGATGAAGATCTGCCGGTTTATCGTGACATTGCTTTTGACCGTAAAATGACGGCCCACCGCCCCTATGTGGGCGGGGATGCAAAACCTTCAACTGGTTGGCATACGCAGTTCGCAGATTTTAATAATGACGCAAGGGCAGATCTTTTCATTGCAAAAGGTAATGTTGAATCGATGAAAGATTTTGCCGCTTTCGATCCGGACAATCTACTACTCGGTGGGCTTGACGGAACTTTCCACGAAATGGGCGATAAAGCAGGTATTGATCTCAATCGAAAAGGCCGCGGTGCAGTGGTCCAAGATTTCAACGCCGATGGCATGCTGGACCTGCTGGTTGTTAATCGGAAAGACAATGTCAGTCTGTTTCGTAATCTTGGGATAAAAACAGAATGGGGCCACGCCCCAATGGGAAATTGGATTGGGCTTGAATTAGACAATGGCTTAATAAATAAACAGGCAATTGGCGCAAAAATTAACGTCAAAACAGGAAATTTAAATCAGACGAAAACCGTCCAAATCGGCGGCGGTCATGCCTCAGGCCAATCCGGCTTTATACATTTTGGGCTAGGTGTTGCTGAACGCGCGACAATCCGAATCCAATGGCCGGATGGTGACTGGAGTCCAGAGTATAGGATTCACGCAAATCAGTTTGCTGTTATCCGGCGCGATGAGGACAAACCGCTTTATTGGGTGCCCGTTGAAGAATAAGCACTAGACACCTGTCGAGCCAAATCCGCCCGAAGCACGATCTGTTACGGTTGCCAATTCACGCAGTTCCAATTTTCCTTGCACAACGGGTGCGATAACCATTTGGGCTATCCGCATAGAGCGAGTAATTGTAAATTCCTGCTGGCCTAGATTAATCAGCAAAACACTTACCTCCCCCCGATAATCGCTATCAATGGTTCCTGGTGTGTTGAGGCATGTTACACCGTTTTTAAATGCAATACCTGAGCGCGGACGAATTTGCGCTTCATAGCCATCAGGTATCTCAAAAATTAGACCAGTTGGCACGAGCGCTCTTTCACCCGGCTTTAAAACCATTGGCTGGTCAACCGCTGCAGGCAAATCCATACCTGCGCTGCCGCGTGTTTCATAAGCAGGTAATGGTAAGTCCATGCCATGGGGCAAATGAACTATGCCTATCACTGGTTTATTTGGGTGATTATTCATTTTCAAATTTCCCTTCTACGTTTTTCCCGGCGCATGTCGATCAGGGAAAGAGGTAAAGATGTTGTTTCCTTAATTTCCTCCATAACGAAAGAAGCAGATACATCATGAAGCGTCACTTTTTCTATGAGCCGCTGATACATCCTGTCATAAGCCTTCACGTCGCTCACACGGGCAATTAGCACATAATCCAGATCACCGCTCATTCGATATGTTGAAGTGATTTCTGGAAAATCTTTCACTGCTGATCGAAATATTCCCAGCCATTCTGGGTCATGGCTTGAAGTGCGAACCAGAATTATCACCGAAAGGCCAAGCCCTGCTTTTTCAGCATCAATTAAAGCCACTCGCCCTTTGATATAACCAGCTTCTTCAAGATGTTTGACGCGGCGCCAACAAGCATTTCTTGATAGATGAACCTTCTCAGACAGCGAATCTGAAGAAAGGGTCGCATCTTTTTGAAGTTCTCTTAAAATATTGAGATCATATTCATCTAATTCGCTCATAATCGAGACTTATATCCCAAGATATAGTAAAATTAAAGGACAATTTGGGAATTCAAATCAACAGAACCTGTTATCCTTGCGCAACATCAAAGCGCTGCATCACAAGGAACCCTTCAATGACCCGAGCAATTCAAAAACTGTTTTTCGAACACCCTGCAAAAGTTGAAGAGACGTATAGCGAACATGCACTGTTTGCTTTTGGATTTTCAATGAAATTGTTTGCGGCTGCCTTTGCCGCTCTTGTGCATGCGTTCATTCCGGCATTTTTTGAGAAAACAGCAAGCGGCATTATTCGCACATTATATGAGCGCACCCACAATCGCGGACACTAAACTATGTGTCGTTGGGCGGCCTATAGCGGCAAACCGCTTTTCATCGAAGATATTATTGCATCCCCAAGCCATTCACTGATTGAGCAGTCCCATGCGGCATCTGAATGTAAAACCGCGATCAACGGCGACGGGTTTGGCATTGCTTGGTACGGTGAGCACGAAGAACCAGGGCTTTATAATGATATTCTACCTGCATGGTCTGACAGGAATTTGCGAAACATCGCACGCATGGTCAAATCCCATTTGTACCTAGCACATGTACGCGCTTCAACGGGCTCTCCGACCAGCCGCCAGAACTGCCACCCATTTGCCTATGGCAAATGGAGTTTCATGCATAATGGTCAAATTAGGGATTTTGAAAAACTACGGCGGCCTTTGTAGGTTATGTTAAGCGATACTTTATATGGCGCTCAACGCGGCACCACCGACTCCGAGCTTTTGTTTTTGTTGACCCTCAACAATGGTTTGGATCAAGAACCACAAACTGCGTTAATTAAGACTGTTGAAACCATTGGAGATACTGCCCGAAAAATCGGCATTGATCCTTTGGTTCGCCTGACCGCCGCTATTTCAAACGACAGCGAACTGTTTGCCGTTCGATATTCCAGTGATGCGATCTCGCCAACATTATATATTTCAAACAATACAGTAAGGGGTGGGATTTGTCTCGTCTCGGAACCACTTGATGAAAACGGCCCTAATTGGCTTTCTATCCCGGCAAACCAATTTGTTAGGGTCTGCGATGGTGATTTTACACATCAACGTTTTATCGACCATTCTAGCCCCAAACAAAATTCGGAATTGGCTGCAGAATAATCAAAAGTGTGAAACATCTCTAAATGTTAAGCTTTGCGCAGTTTCCTTACGGTCTTCATCCATTGGTTTATTTTGGCCTGTAATGCGTCAGGAGAAACTGGTTTCGACATATAATCATCCATGCCGGCAGCTATGCACTTTTCCATATCACCTTTGATGGCATGCGCTGTGACACCAATAATAGGCGTGTGACGCTTTAGATCTTTCTCAATTTCCCGAATTGCCGCAGTGGCCTGAAGGCCGTTCATTTCCGGCATCGAAACGTCCATCAAAATCAGCTCAGGATTCAACTTTGCTGCCATTTCAACTCCAACCTTGCCGTTGGGAGCTATTCGGTAGTTATAGCCAGCGCTTTCTAGAATCTGAGTAAAGACAATTTGGTTTACCTCATTGTCCTCACAGACAAGCACCTCCACCTGATTTTCAAGCAAATCAAGTTCTGTTGTTTCAGATGGTGTGTCCTGCGATGCTACTACATGCTCATTTTGCAGGGCGACCGTTTGCTCTTCAGCTTGGCTTGTAACTTTATTCTCGGCAATTTCGATCGGGCGAGAAGAGCTATTGCCGAAATTATTTTCCTCTAATACCGAGATGATTGTTTCCAATAAATGTGAGGAGCGAGCAGGTTTGGTTAGATGACGTTGAATTCCAAGGGATGAGAAAACACGACCATCCTCAGTTTGATCAACACTTGTCAGCATAATGACCGAAATATCTGCCAATTGCGGATCAGCGCGCATAATCTTGACCACATCTCCGCCATTCATTTCCGGCATATGATAATCCAGAACAATACAATCAATATTGATATTGTGTGCTTTAGCGGCGCGCATGACTGCCAAAGCTTCCTCAGCGCTTTTTGCCGCCGCGCTATCAAACTGCCAAGCAGTCATTTGCTCGGTCAGAATTGAGCGGTTTACTGCGTTATCATCAACGATCAGTATTCTTGCACCTGTCACATCCATGGGAGTTCGCTTTCTTGCACCGACTTCGCTATGTGCCGGCAATTCAATTTCAAACCAGAATTTAGACCCTTTGCCGACTTCCGATTCCACGCCAATTTTTCCGCCTATTATCTCAACTAATGATGAAGCAATTGTTAGGCCTAGTCCTGTACCTTCATGCTTCCTGCTGGAAGACGTGTCGACTTGGCTGAATTTTTCAAACACAGCGGCGCATTTTTCTTCCGGAATGCCTATGCCGGTGTCTTCCACCTCAAACCGTAATCGCATGTGATCAAGCTTTTTGGCCGTGTCAGGAGCGGACATAACATTGACGAACACATGCCCCTGCTCGGTGAATTTGACCGCGTTCCCCATCAGGTTTGTGACGATTTGGCGAACGCGCGCCACATCCCCCACCATTTGTTCTGGCAATGCCGGGTCAATACGAACAATCAGCTCGAGATCTTTTTCTGAGACACGGGAAGAGACTAGAGATGCTACATCCTCGATGGCTTCTGCCAATCGGAACGGCGCGCTATCCAACTCCATTTGCCCGGCATCCAGTTTAGAAAAATCGAGAATATCATTGATGATGGTCAGCAATGATGCACCAGATTTAACAATCACGTCGGTAAACATTTTTTGTTTTGCATCAAGTTCGGTTCTAGCCAGAAGTTCAGCCATGCCCATGACACCATTCATTGGAGTCCTGATTTCATGGCTCATATTGGCTAAGAACTCAGACTTTGCTCTATCTGCGCTTTCGGCCACCAATCTTGCCTGATCAAGGTCCGTGACATCAGTCCAAAGCGACAAGAACAAGCCGCTTTCCAAAAGTTTGTTATTGATCCTGATACGCCGCCCGTTCACATCAGCGTAGGATTCAGTTTCGGGTCTATCCAAAAACTCCATACGTTCCTTGATCCAGGTTTCTTTGTTCCGTGTGTTGGGCAGGGTATTTTTACCGTTTTTAACACGCTGCAAATGCTCCTTATCAAAAAGCACAGAAAGCGCTTCTGAAATATGATGGCCCGGTCCAAGCTTATTGTGAATTTCAAAAACTTCCGGAGCAACGGTAGTGTTACACCGGATGAAACGCTTGTTCTCATCATAAATTGACAAACCAACCGGCAAATTGTCGAGCGTCGCATCCAATACTTTTTGAATGGCTTCGTTGTTTTTGATAGAAACAGCAAGTTCGTTCTGTCGGTTGATCTGTTCTGTGACATCTCGCCCTGAGCCATAATATCCTTGGAAATTATTATCATTGTCAAAGCTGGGAGAGCCGCTAACTGAAATCCAAATATCTCGACCTTCAGGATTGGTGACTTTATAAATATACTCTTTTATGGGAAGACGATTATCCATCAAATTCAAATGGTTGATTTGCTCTTCACTAAGGCCTTTATCTTTCCATAAGTCTCTTCTTGTCTTTCCGATCAGATCGTCTGATTTGAACCCAATGGTCTTAGCCAATCCGTGAGAAAAAAAAGTATAACGAAGATTGCTATCCATTTCCCAAAACCAATCAGCAGAGGTTTCAGCAAACTGCTCCATTTTCTGTCTATGTAATTCAATTTCGCCAGCGAAATGCTTTAGCTTTTCCTCACGATTTTTTAACTCCGTCACATCATTCACCATGACACAGGCGAACGGATCGCCGTCTTCGCTCATTACGCGGGTAATGGTTGTAAACGCGCTTTTGGGTGTGCCGTCGGCATGAAGAAAAGTCTCTTCAAATTCGATCGCCTTCCCCGTCTCAATTACCTTTAGTTCACGGCCGTCATATTCCTTTGAGCGTTCTGGTCCAAACACTTCCAAGGTCGTTTTGCCAATTAATTCGTCTTCTGATTTTCCCAGAATTTCGCAAAATGCTTTGTTTACCAGTGTGTATTTCAAATTCTTGTCTTTGACCAAAACAGCCGAATTCAGATTTTCCAAGGACGCAGAAGTAAGAGCCAATTTATTGGATTTTTCTGCCAGTGTCGTCTCACGTTCACGCAACTGAGAAATATCTGTGATGGTGATACAGGCAAATTTTTCACCTGCGCCGCTTGTAACCTGTTTCACATCCGTAAGGCACAAAACTTCGCGTCCATCAGGAAAGGCCAGCGTTTCTTCTATTTGATACGGTTTGTCCGTTTCAATTGTCTCCAAATTACCCGGATCAAACTTAGCAACAGCTTCTGCTCCAAAAAGTTCCACTGCATCTTTTCCGATAATGTCATCGAGTGCCTTGCCGTACATCGTTCCAAAAGCACGGTTGGCAATACGGTATTTCAAATCCCGATCGCGCACCAAGACGGCAGACGTCAAATCATTCATGGCTGCAAATGTGAGTTCCAGATCAGCCTCTTGAACGGTAACTTGCTCTTCGCGCTGCTTTTCCTCGGTCACATCTTTACGGATGCTGATAAGCCCGCCACATGGCATTGCTTTATCAATGCGTGAAATCCATTTTCCATCGTGGGTTTGATAGAAGAATTCCTGACCAATTCCTTCACGCCTTTCCAAAAGACGCTCTTCAACCCACTCTTCTTCTTTACCTGTAATTTCTGGAATTGCGCCGGTTTTGGCAAAATCGAAGAGAAACTGACCAATCGTTTTTCCAAACTTAATATCTGGAAAATGCGAAAACATGGATCTGAAATTATCGTTACATGCAACCAGCTGGTCATCGGAATTCCAAATCCCAATTCCATCACTGATGTTCGCAAGCGTACCATCAAGGATCTTCGACAAAACTTCAGAATCAAGCCCGTTAATTAAAGAACCTGTCTGTTTGCCGCTTAATGAAGCTGCGCCACTGGCAACACTGCTTTTCCTAGCAACGTTTTTCGTATCTGAGTTTTTCATGCCCGTCCCCACATTTTTGGCACTGTTTTGTACCTCGCACTATTTCATTGCGGGCATTACTCGCGGGTATTAACGTTAATTTGACGTAAACAGCGTATGGATGAAATCATGTCCAGCGCGAGGAAAAATTGAATTTTCCCTTATACAGCAGTGCTTTTTGTAAAAAGTGTATCTGCAATTTGTTGAGCCAATCTTTTGGCGACCTGTGTTTTCGTTAATTCCGGCCAAGATTCGATTCCTACTTTCGTGAGGATTTTCACGCGATTCCTGTCCCCACCCATCACGCCGCCTTTGTTTTTACCAATGCCACTATCTACAGAAACATCATTTGCAACGATCCAATCGGCTTTCTTTTTTTCTAATTTAGCTAATGCGTGTTTTTCAACATTTTGCGTCTCTGCCGCAAATCCGATTAAGAGCGTTGGGCGGTTTTTGTGATGACCAAGACCTTTTAGAATATCTGGATTTTCTGTGAGTTTTAAGGATGACGGACCTTTTCCGTTTTCCTTCTTCATTTTTTCCTTGGCTTCGCCGACACTGCGCCAGTCAGCAACTGCAGCAACCATAACAGCGATATCAGCTGGCAATGCCGCCTCGACTGCAATTTGCATTTGGCGCGCGGTTTCAACCTTGACCAATTCAACATTTTTTGGCGCAGCGATGTTCACTGGTCCTGACACCAAAATGACTTCAGCGCCTAAATCAGCCAAAGCGGACGCGATGGCATGCCCCTGCTTTCCCGAGCTACGATTGGCAATATATCGCACAGGATCAATCGGCTCATGGGTTGGGCCAGATGTGACGATAGCCCGTTTACCCAATAAAGGCTTCGGGCGCGTATCCAGCAAGTTTCCGATGACTTCCACAATTTCCATTGGCTCTGACATTCGTCCGGTGCCAGCTTCGCCGCTTTCGGCCATTTCTCCAGCACTTGGTCCTACGAACAAGCAACCATCGGATTTGAGGGTTTGAATATTTCTTTGGGTAGCTGGATGCTCCCACATGGCTGGGTTCATGGCAGGCGCCAGCAATATCGGTTTGTTGGTTGCCAACAAGATAGTGGATGCCAGGTCGTTGGCTAACCCGTTGGCTATTTTTGCCATCAGATCAGCGGTAGCTGGAGCAACGACCATCAGATCACATTCACGGGCCAGTCTTATATGTCCCACATCCTGTTCATCTTCGCGGTCAAACAAATCTGAATAGACCTTATCAGCGGCCAAAGCCCCCACAGAAAGCGGCGTAATGAATTCGTGGGCAGCTTTCGTCATGACCGGGCGCACATGTACACCGCGCTCACGCAAACGGCGAATTAGATCCAGACATTTATAGGCAGCAATGCCACCTGAAATGATCAATAATACCCGTTTCCCGGCAGCGGGAAATCCTGCGAATTCTTCGGTAATTGAGCGCGACAAAGAGACTTTCGTCGCTAGTTCGTCGCTATCATACCCCATCGAAGAAAGAGGCTGCACCTCACCACTTTCAAGATTTGGATGATGCAGTAATTCGATTGGAGCATTGGTTAAAGTCTTGCGTCGAGGTGCTAAGTTGGGCGCAGTTAATAATAGCCGAGCTTCTTCTTCCATAGAACGACCGTTTTTTGCAGCCCGTTCACGCAATGCCTGCTTGGCTGTTTCGTCTAGATTTCTGATAGTAATGCTTGCCATGGGATAAATATGGAGAATGATTGCATTGATTGCAAGAATTGATTGCACTGCAATCAAATTATTTGAAAAACACCCACCACACTGTGCTTGCTGCTATCACCCAAAACGCAATATGCCCCCAACGCGAATGATGCGCCTCAGCTTTACCAATTTGCTCTACAGTTTCCGGCGATAAACGGAATCCTTTTTCGCTCATTTCAGCCATTTCCTGTGAGATTTTGGCAGTTTGATCTGCCAAATCGGGCAATTGCCGTATCAAAGACAATCCAGCCTTGATGCCGTCCCGGGCATCCGATGCGATACCAACGGGGCCCAGATTACGCTTAATCCAGTCGCCCACAACAGGCTCTGCGGTCTTCCACATATTGAAAGACGGGTTCAGCGTTCGCGCCACGCCCTCGACGACAACCATGGTTTTTTGCAGCAGTAACAATTCCGGTCGGGCTTCCATGTCAAAAAGATCGGTGACTTCAAAAAGCAACGTCAACAGTTTTGCCATGGAAATGGTCTCGGCAGATTGCCCATGAATAGGCTCTCCAATAGCGCGAATAGCTTGGGCAAAGCTGGCAACATCATGATGGCGGGGCACGTAACCAGCCTCAAAATGCACTTCTGCAACGCGCATATAATCCCGCGTAATAAACCCAAACAGGATCTCCGCAAGGAACCTGCGCTCTTTTTTTCCAAGCCTACCGGCAATCCCTAGATCGACAGCAACTATATCGCCATTAGCACCAACAAACAGATTTCCTGGGTGCATATCCGCGTGGAAAAAACCATCTCTAAGGGTATGGCGTAAGAAAGACTGGATAAGATTGGCAGCCAATAAATCAAGGTCATGACCAGCAGCTTTAATAGCAGCAACATTGGATAGCTTAATACCATCGACCCAATCCATCGTAACGCAATCACGCCCTGATAACTCCCAGTCTACATTGGGAACCCTGAAACCAAGATCGTCTTTGGTGTTTTCACCAAGTTCAGAGAAACCGGCGGCTTCCAAACGCAAATCCATTTCAATTTTGGCCGATTGAGCCAACATGTCGGTGACAGCGACCGGACGCAGTCTGCGGGATGATGGAATGTGTTTTTCCTGCAATCGGGCTATCGTATAAAACGTATCAAGATCACGGGTGAAACGCTGACGAACGCCAGGGCGGATGACTTTAATTGCCACTTCCACGCCATCACGCTTTCTTATCGCTTTATGAACTTGGGCAACTGATGCAGCGGCTATTGGCTCGGAAACGGATGTGAACATATCATCGATCGGACGACCTAAAGATTCTTCTATCTGGCGAACAGCATCTGCCTTGGCAAACGGCTCCATTTGGTCCTGAAGCAATTCAAGATCACGAGCAATATCCGCGCCTACAACATCAGGCCGCGTCGCTAGAAACTGACCAAGCTTAACCCAGCTAGGGCCAAGTTTATTGAGCGCAACCGATAGTTTTTCAGATCTTGTTGCAGTTTTTGCCTTGCGGCGACGTACCAAACCCGCAATCTTTTGTGCCAGTCTAGCTGAAGGCGGTAAAGTATCTGAGGGAAGCGCGGAGACCACGCCCTCCCTTGCCAACACATAGCCAGCCCTTGCCAATGAAAAAAGATTAAGAAGAGTGCTCATGGACGCTTATAGCTTCCAGCCTGAATGAATGGTTGCGATACCGCCTGTGTAATTTGTCCAATCAACCCGTGAAAAACCAGCAGATCTGATCATATCAGCAAAGCGAGGCTGGCTTGGGAATTTGCGAATAGACTCGACCAAATACTGATAAGGTTCGCCGTCGCCTGTCACTATTTTTCCCATCGTCGGCATAACTTTCATGGACCACTCGTCATATAACTTATCGAGAATTGGCATTTCGACTTCAGAAAATTCAAGGCATAAAAATCTGCCTCCCCGTTTTAAAACTCTGAAAGCTTCAGAAAGAGCTTGGTCGATGTGAGGTACATTGCGAATGCCCGTGGCAATCGTATAAGCATCAAAGGTTCCTGCCTCGAAAGGTAGCTTTTGCGCATCTGCCTCAACAAAATCAACGTAGTCACTCAGCCCAAGCTTTTCAGCTCGCTGCTCGCCCACTTTCAACATAGAACCGTTGATATCGAGAACTGTCGTTTTAACGGTTCGATTTGAGGCTTCTACAATTCCAAACGCCACATCGCCGGTTCCACCAGCAACATCCAAAGAGCACCAATTGCTCCCTGCTTTTTTTGGCGGTGCAAGAGAATTCACCAAAGCGCTCTTCCACAGCCGATGCATCCCACCAGACATAAGGTCGTTCATTACGTCGTAGCGTTCGGCTACCTTATGGAAAACATCGTTGACCAAGGGCTGTTTTTCATCTTCAGAGATTTTTCTAAATCCGAAACTTCCGGCCAATTCATCAGGAAGCCGCGCTCTGGACTTCTCGGTTTGTTGTGTTGACTGTGTTTCACTCATCGGCCTGCCGCCTTCAAAATCTATAAGCAATGTTTGGAAAAAACCGTTTGGCGGTATTTTTCTCTTTGGTTACTGTCCAGATACTACCATAAAGAGACCCAGTTCAATTAAAATGCGTCAGCTTCGCACAGTCGGGTAATAGATGGCGGGTTGGTTAATCCAGGAAACGATACCATGCCAGAGCTTCCAGAGGTGGAAACAGTAAAACGTGGCCTTGCCCCTGTCATGGAAGGCGCCCGCATAAGCCATGTCGAACTGCGACGTAAAAATTTACGTTTTCCATTTCCTGAAAACTTTGATGAAACCCTCAAAGGCCAAAAGATTACTTCTTTAGGGAGGCGGGCAAAATATCTGCTGGTTGACCTGGAAAATGACGTGACAGTCATCATGCATCTTGGCATGTCAGGGTCTTTTCGCATTGAAGTAGATGATAACAGCCAGATTCCAGGCGTGTTTCATCATGATCGCAGCAAGATCAGCGCCCACGACCATGTGATCATTCATTTGGATCACCCCAAAGGTAGGGCCCGAATTATATATAATGACCCACGTCGCTTTGGCTTTATGGATTTGACGGCGCGATCACAATTGGAGGAGCACAGCTTTTTCAAAAACCTGGGCGTCGAGCCTGTTGGGAACGCTTTATCATCCCAATTGCTGGCGCAATTGTTCACAAACAAAGCCGCCCCAATCAAAGCTGCGCTGCTTGATCAAAGGCTCATTGCGGGTCTTGGCAATATATATGTATGTGAGGCCCTGCATCAGGCTGGAATCTCCCCCATTCGAAAAGCCGGATCTTTGGTGGGCAAAGCGGGGCAACCGCTTAAGCAGCTTATGCCTTTGGCTGATATTATTAGAGACGTGATCAGGAAAGCTATCGAGGCTGGCGGATCATCTCTTCGCGATCACCGCCAAGCAGATGGCAATCTTGGCTATTTCCAGCACCAATTCAAAGTCTATGACCGTGAAGATGAAGCCTGCTCGAAGCCAGGTTGCGGTGGTACGATTTCAAGGATAGTGCAATCTGGACGATCCTCCTTCTACTGCCCTAAGTGCCAGAAGTAGACTTTTACAGCGATTGTTAGGGCTAAGGATTAGACTAATTCACCACAGCTAGTGTTTTTTACCCGCGATCCGTTGACAATTCAGGTTATCTCGCCCTATAAGCTGACAAAAATTCCGACTGCTCAAGTTTGACATTTGGGCCGTCCTGTTCTGTGGGAACTTACCAATAGCAGGTAAAACACAAAACAGACCCATCTCTAACGAAAACGGAAATATTTGATATGGCGAATACAGCCTCCGCGAAAAAATCAGTTCGCAAACTAATGGCCCGCACTGACGTGAACAAAGCCAACCGCTCTCGCATGCGGACCTTCGTTCGTAAAGCTGAAGAAAGCATTGTTGCTGGAAACGCTGCTGAAGCAGCTACAGCCATGAAGACCGCAGAATCTGAAATCATGCGCGCTGTTTCAAAAGGTATTTTGAAACAGAACACTGCTTCACGCAAAGTGTCTCGTTTGGTTAAGCGCGTTAAAGCTCTTTCAGCTTAATCGACTGAATTCACAGTTTGATCCACTTTAGTGGTGGAATCTACGTGTAAACCCCATTGCTAGCGCATTGGGGTTTTTTATTTGCGAAAATTGGCTGCCGAACCCTGCATGATTGAGAAAAGTTATACGATTCCGCCTAGTTAAGACTTTTGTGTTGATGAACCAAAAGGCGATTCAAATATTGATTCAGGGGAACATCTTCCTGAATCTTCAGTTTAGTAAGAAAATATTCTTATCTATTTTTAAGCATTTTTTTCAATGCCTTAAGAGGTGGTTGATAGGACTTATTTCTTATCACTGCAAATTAAACAAGAATTTTGAGTCAAGCCCCTTACGTAAAGAAAATTATTTTTGCGCCTTTGATTTTACTCAAAAAAGAAAATCAAGCTGGAAAAATCATTGATTCACAACAGTTTTTTCCAGTGAACTGGCGCGGGTCACAGCCCGAAAAAAAATTCAAAATAGGGCGTTTACGAAAAATTTAGAATTGGTGGTTGCGCCCATTTTTTGGCCTGTGTAAGTTACATCCATCGGCGCTGAGAACTAGAGTTTTACTGGGTTTTCAAGGCGGCGTCTGGGGAATTCCAGAATGTATTTATGTGATCGTTTTCATTTTTCGTTCAAACGAAGAAGGCTTTCGCTTGACATAAATTTGGAGACAAGAAAGCGAGCAAGCTTGCTGGTTTGCTGATCTGGATTTCCTTGCAAATGAGTAAGGACGAACAAGAACAAGACTGACACATCGCTGCGCTTTGTAACGATGACAACACCAGATCTACTGGTAATCTCGCTAGACAAATCATGGGCCCCGTTAGGTGCCGCCTGTCTAGGCCCTTGGGGGGCTTGTATGTTTTTTAGACGCCGCAGCGTCCCGAATTGCAGAATACGTTTTGCATTACGATTTCGTTTGCGCGTTTTTATATTGAATATTCTTTCGGCTTTTCAGCCGAATGTGAAGGATCGATGTCAAAATGGATTATGCTGGTGATGTTACATGCAAGGACACTTGGAACGGCTTAAAAGAAAATACGAAAGCCTGCTTGGTTGATGTACGCACCACCCGCGAGTGGGAGACGATCGGCATTCCCGATTTATCGAGCTTGGATAAAAAGCCAATTTTCGAAGAATGGCAGATGTTTCCCGATATGCGTTTGAACCCAGAATTTGCCAGTAATGTTGAAGCAAGTTTGACCGCCAATGGCGTTGGTAAAAATGACCCAATTTATTTTCTATGCCGCTCAGGCGTTCGAAGCCAGGGAGCAGCCAGCGCCTTAACATCGCTTGGTTATACGAATTGCTTCAACATTATCGCCGGCTTTGAGGGTAACCCTAACTCTACAGGACAGCGTGGCACTGTCAGCGGTTGGCAATTCGACAAACTCCCATTTCAAAAAGAATAGCGCCTAAAAAACATGACTAAGGCGGGGCAATGTTGCCTTTCGAGCAACATATAATAAATCATTCAGGCAGAAAATTATGACAATAATGGACAATGGCAAAACGGGATCAGCGGCACCTTCATCAGGACCCAATGACAAAGCATGGCTGAAAGTGCGCCAGCAATTGCAAACACAGTTGGGCTCAGAGGTCTTTAACAGCTGGTTTGGCCGCATGAAGATGGAAAGTGTTTCAGGCGGAGTTGCATTGCATTCTGTGCCGACCGCATTTTTGAAAAGCTGGATTAACGCCCACTACCGCGATGTCGTTTGTGATCTTTGGAAAAAAGAAAACAAGGCTGTCCTTCGCGCCGATATAGTGGTGCGTTCTGCCGTGAGAAGAAGCAATATTCGCCCTGAAGTCATTGATCAAAAATCCTCAGAAACCACCCAACACGGCGATGCTGGTGAGCCAGCCAAGATCTCGTTTCCTCCGATGATGAGCCGCAACCGTTCAACAACCCCTGCCTTCAATGGTCAGGACGCCAATTTTGCTGGATCTCCTCTCGACACCAAATATACGTTTGCAAATTTCATCGAAAGCAAATCTAACCGCATGGCATATGCAGCGGCAAAATCGGTTGCCGAGGGCGACGGGTCTTCTGTTCGTTTCAATCCGCTATTTGTCCATGCCAATGTCGGCCTTGGTAAGAGCCATTTATTGCAGGCCATTGCCTGGGAAGCCCGCCAGCGCGATCCATCGAAGAAAGTCCGGTATTTGACCGCGGACTATTTCATGTGGGTTTTTGCCAAAGCGCTCCACAACCAAACAGCACTATCCTTGAAAGAAACACTGCGCGATATTGATCTTCTATTGATCGACGACATGCAGTTTCTACAAGGTAAAGCCATTCAAGCCGAATTCTGTCACCTGTTGAATGAGTTGATTGATAGTGCAAAACAGGTGGTTGTTGCAGCAGATCGACCGCCTGCAGAGCTCGAAAGCCTTAATGAGCGTGTTCGCTCGCGGCTAAAGGGCGGCGTAGCATTGGATATTGAAACGCCAGACTATGAGTTGCGCAAATCCATTCTTAACATGCGTTATGATGAAGCTAAGCGCGAGCAGCCAAGCTTGGATATTCCTGAAGATATTCGCCATTATGTGGCGCGCCAGGTAAACACCAGCTGCCGCGATATTGATGGGGCGTTTAACCAGCTATTGTTGCAACATAAATATAGCGATGGGCCAGAGGGTTATGAAGAATTGGATAAGATGCTTCGCCATCTTATCAAATCGGGTGACCCTAAACGGGTGCGCATCGAAGATATTCAAAAAATCGTGGCGCGCCAATTTAATGTCGGCCGCAATGATCTGCTCTCCAATCGGCGCACAAGACAAATTGTTCGCCCCCGTCAAATCGCTATGTATTTGGCAAAAACCATGACACCACGTTCTTTGCCTGAAATCGGACGCAGATTTGGTGGGCGCGATCACACAACTGTGCTGCATGCCGTGCGTAAAATTGAAGGTATGATTTCAGCAGATAACAAGCTCGCCCAAGAAATTGAGTTGTTGAAGCGTTTAATCCTCGACTAAGACGCGAATATCAAGCTCGTAATATGCTTGCCTTTCAAGTTAGACCAATAAACACGCCTCAAATGCACTTTTTTAGCATTTGAGGTGTGAAAACCATTGGGAAACCTTAAAGCGGTGTTGCAAAAGTGCGGGAAAATACGCATTTTACAGCTCGAAAAGACGGCTCAAATCCAGTTTTCCAATCTTGGGTAATCCGGCAATATGCTAGTCTGCGCTTTAACAGCAACAACTCTTTTTATGCGAGCCATCCGGGCGAACATACAGATTTTCTTTAGGAACCCTAGTAATGCGCGTAACCATTGAAAGATCAAAACTTCTTAAATCCCTCGGTCATATTCACCGGGTTGTGGAACGTCGCAATACGATCCCGATTTTGTCGAATGTGTTGCTGAAAGCAGAAGGTGACGAACTACACCTGAAAGCAACCGACCTTGATCTGGAAATCTTTGAAAAAGCACCTGCGATGGTTGAGCAAGCTGGTTCAACAACAGTTCCAGCCCATATGCTGCATGATATTGTGCGTAAGCTGCCAGACGGCTCCGAAGTTATGCTTGCTATCAGTGAAGACGGTAATTCGATCAAAATTACAGCAGGGCGCTCCCGTTTTACATTGCAGTGTCTGCCTGGAAGCGATTTCCCAGATATTACCGCTGGCGAATTCACCCATACATTTCGGATGCCAACAACAGTCCTCAAGGGATTGATCGATCACACACAGTTTGCAATCTCGACCGAAGAAACACGCTATTATCTAAACGGCATTTTCTTTCATTCAGTTGAAGATGAAGGCGATCTGGTACTTAGGGCTGTTGCTACCGATGGCCACCGCCTTGCGCGCGCTCAGAACAAGGCGCCATCGGGTTCAGAAGGTATGCCTGGGATTATTGTGCCGCGCAAAGCTGTCGGTGAGATTCAAAAATTGCTTGAAGATCCAGATGCGACCGTTAGCCTTGAAGTCTCGGATACGAAAATTCGTCTTTCGGTTGGTGCTGTTGTTCTGACCTCAAAACTGATTGATGGTACTTTCCCTGATTATAACCGCGTTATTCCAGTTGGAAATGACAAGGAATTGAAGATGGACCGCGCCAGCTTTGCTGCAGCTGTGGACCGCGTGTCCACCATTTCTTCCGAGCGTGGCAGAGCGGTTAAACTTGCTGTTGCTGATGGTCAAATTGTATTGACCGTTAATAATCCTGAATCAGGCAGTGCAACGGAAGAAGTTGCTGTTGGATATGATTCAGAGCCAATGGAGATCGGATTTAATTCACGTTATTTGTTGGATATTACCAGCCAGTTACGCGGAGATGAAGCTGTGTTCATGCTTTCAGATGCCGGTTCACCGACTTTGATTAGAGATAGTTCTGAAGATGGCGCCCTATTCGTATTGATGCCAATGCGGGTCTAAGCTTTCGCGCTGGATATGGTCCTCTGACAGTTTTTTAATGGCTGATTGCATTGTTCGCGTAAAATCGTGCTAGGTAGATCGAATTGATTCACCTTAAACGTTAGCGCAGATCATGAATGCATTTTCTAAATCAGGAAGTTCGAGCGCTAATTTGCTTCCAGTTTTCGTGCGGGAACTAAAACTCACAGACTATCGAAACTATCAAACCCTTAAACTGGAAATAGACCAACGCCATGTTGTGCTTACAGGCGAAAATGGCTCAGGCAAAACCAATTTGATGGAAGCTGTTTCGTTTCTTTCTCCAGGGCGAGGTCTACGCCGCGCCACTTACGATAGTGTTGGTAAGGCCAATCGGTCCGGTGCATGGAGTGTTTTCGCCGAGCTTGAAGGCGCCCAAGGTGAAGTTTTTATTGGCACAGGTTTGATGGAGACCCCCGCTGGGGTAGAAACTCAAAGGCGTGTGCGTATAAATGGGACTCCGGCAAAAACCAGCGATGAATTGCTCGACCATTCCCGAATTGTCTGGCTGACACCTGCAATGGATGGGCTGTTTACAGGTCCGGCAAGTGAGCGGCGTAAATTTCTCGACAGGTTGGTTCTTGCCATTGATCCTCATCACGGGCGGCGGGTTCTCGATTTTGAAAAAGCTATGCGCGGGCGCAATAAACTGCTCAGCGAGGACAATGGCCACGCCCAATGGTTGGATGCCGTAGAAGCGCAAATGGCTGAACTAGGGATCGCGATTGCTGCAGCAAGAATGGAGCTTGTATCTCTGATGAGCGCCGTGATTGTCAGAAATAATGATCCCCTTTCTCCCTTTCCTGATGCCATGCTGACCATGGACGGCGCACTCGAGAACACCTATGGCGATATGGCTTCCAGTGATTTGGAAAGTGAATACATAGATCGATTGCGCCAATCACGATGGACCGACAAAGGTGCCGGGCGCACTTTGGAAGGGCCGCACCGTTCTGATTTGAAAGTTAGCCACCGCCCGAAGGGAATGGCAGCGGCTTTATGCTCCACAGGCGAACAAAAAGCCTTATTGGTTGGGATCGTTCTTGCCCATGCGCGCCTAACAGCTGAGATGAATGGGTTTCCACCCATTTTGTTGCTGGATGAAATAGCTGCCCATCTTGACGCTTCGCGGCGGGCGTCGCTTTTCGATATGATTGACGATCTTGGCTGCCAATCCTTCATGACAGGCACCGACAGGCAATTGTTTGACGCGCTTGGCGATCGTGGTAATTTCTTTACAGTTAGAGATGGAGAAGTAACCAAAGATGTTTGAAACGGGTAACGAGCCTTTATGCTGAGTGAGAGCGAATTAGAGCGCTATGCGCGCCACATTGTCCTTTCGGAAGTTGGTGGCATCGGCCAACAGAAACTGAAAGCAGCAAAAGTGCTGGTGGTTGGCGCTGGTGGGCTTGGGGCTCCTGTCCTTCAATATTTGGCTGCTGCTGGCGTTGGCACTCTTACGATTATTGATGATGATGTGGTTTCTCTATCCAATCTTCAACGGCAAATTATTCATGATACAGGACAAGTGGGGCAATTGAAGACGGCCTCAGCGGCGCATTCTTTGAAAAGGATCAATCCGGAAATAAATGTTATCCAGCATGCTGATCGTCTAAATTCGGAAAATGGATCGTCACTGATAAAAGGCAATGATGTGGTGGTGGATGGCTCGGATAATTTTGCAACACGGTATCTGGTCGCAGATCTTTGCGAGGCCGCTGGCATAACACTGGTTACAGCAGCCGTTGGGCGGTTCGATGGAACCTTGACGACGCTTAAGCCACATGCCTCGGACAAAAATGGAAAAGCGTATCCGCGCTACCGTGATGTATTTCCCGACCAGCCTCCATCAGGATTATTACCCAGTTGTGCAGAAGCTGGAATTTTAGGAGCGCTCACAGGCGTATTGGGATCGCTACAAGCCTTGGAGGTTATCAAAGAAATCACAGGCATTGGTGAATTGTTAGTTGGTCGATTGCTTATGATTGACGGTAAAGCCATGCGCTTTGAGACAGTCAATTACAAGCGCAAGTCATAGCTCCGCGTTTAAAGCGAAAACCGCAGTGACATACACGATAGTCCACCATCGACTTTAGCAGCTTCATCACAGCTCAGTGTTTTTACCTGATAGCCATGAGACTTAAGAAGCGCCTCTGTTTTTGGAAATCCCGTGCGCATGATAACAAAATCATTGAAGCGGATCAGGTTTGCTGCTGCCTCTTCACCATCTGGCGCAGTGATAACTTTATTTCCTTCAAAACAACCAGACGATGCCAACAGACTGGTTGAAAAAACAGTTTCACTATCAAGCAAACCACAGTCGGATTTAAAATGCAGAACACCTTCAGGTGTGTGAACAATCCTTGTTTTGTAGCCGAGCTCTGTCAAAATCGGCTCAAGCGCTGCAACACCCTCATCATTTGTGCGCTCTGAAATCCCTATCAGTGCTTCACTATCGGTCAGCAGGATATCGCCCCCATCAACAAACCCCGTTTCGATGCTCATCACGGAACCAAAAACTTCTGTGAGAGCTGCTGTCATCGGCTCAGCTTCACCGAATCGGCTTTCTGCTCCCGGGCGAAGAATGATTGCTTTGCCGCCAGCACATAATGCCGGATCCTCGACAAAAACAGAATCTGGAAATGCTTCAAGCGCAGGAAACAATGCGACTTTGGCACCTGTCTCTTTGAAAAAATTTACATAGGCTTCATGTTCGCGAGCAAAGTTTTCAGGGTTCGGATTAGGGCCGCCACCTGCCCGCAAACCATTGCTGATACTTTTTCCTGGACTACGAGAAACAGCATGAGTAAACCTGAATGATCGGCCGGTGATATTGGTCATGTAAATCTCTTAAGATATTCGCGGAAGGACACGGTCTCGAGGCCGGTGACCATCAAACATTGTATGAATATTGATGATGACCCGATCACCCATTTCAAGGCGACCTTCAATGGTTGCTGACCCCATATGCGGCAAAATCACAACCTTGCCTTGATTTGACAGGGCTAGAAGCTCAGGGCTGACGGCAGGCTCGTGCTCGAAAACATCAAGGCCGGCTCCTGCAATTTTTTCATCCTTAAGCGCTTTGACCAAAGCCTCTTGATCAATAATTTCGCCGCGCGCCGTATTGATGATAACGGCATTGGGTTTTGCCAAGGCCAGCCGGCGGGCAGACACAAGATGAAAAGTTGCTGGCGTGTGGGGACAATTCACCGAGATGATATCCGTATGGGCCATCATCTGATCCAGCGAATCCCAATAGGTTGCGTCTAACTCTTGTTCGGTTTTCTCGCTGACTTTGTGTCGGTTGTGGTAGTGAATGGATAAGCCAAAGGCTTTGGCGCGTCTGGCAACCGCAGTGCCAATGCGGCCCATGCCAATAATGCCCAGTCGCTTGCCCCAAATGCGATGGCCTAGCATCCATGTTGGGGACCATCCTTTAAAACTGCCATCTTTCAAGACATCAACACCTTCATTGAGGCGCCTTGATACGGCGATCATCAAACCCATCGTCATATCTGCAGTATCTTCTGTAAGCACATTGGGAGTGTTGGTGACGGTAATACCTTTTTCTGAGGCTGCATCTACATCAATATTATCAACGCCATTACCAAAATTTGCGATCAACTTCAGCCGTTCACCTGCTTGAGAAATAACTGAGCGATCAATTTTGTCTGTGACTGTAGGCACCAAACAGTCTGCTGTTTTTATTGCCTCAATCAATTGAGCGCGCGAAAACGGCGTATCATCTGCATTAAGCTGCGTATTAAACAACTCACACATACGCGTTTCCACCTCTTGAGGTAGTTTGCGCGTAACAATTACTTTCGGCTTTTTATTCGGCATTCCGTCCTCAAAGTGATGTTTTTTTCATTCTTGGCAATTCTGTTGACGGGTCTTTAACCCATATCAGTGATACTTTGTTCACCCTGATCAAGTTTTGCGTTCAGGTTCTTGTTTATCAGACCCGTTTCGAAGCGCAAATCAAAAGAACGTTGCCTGCTTGATGCATATGCATTGGCGGGTAAGCGCTGATCAGCCAAATTGAAAGCAGGAATCCAGTTGGAAATATCACAAATGATCCCATCTTCTATCAAGAGCGTTTTGAGCCTCTGCATTTTCACAGTCGGTTTAACCTTGTCCGCACCGGATATACATTCAGCAGCCCAAGCGGAGACGAAGGGTCCATCCGGTTTGCCGCTGCCAAGATATGTTAGTCTTAAGGCACAGCGGGTGAATATGCGTGTTGGACCGGGTCGCGACTATAAAGTTGAATGGATGTATACGAAAGCGGGCCTGCCACTTGAGATTTTACAAGAATATGACAATTGGCGCAAAGTTCGTGATTTCGAAGGCGAAGAAGGTTGGATATTACAATCGCTATTGTCGGGAAAAAGAACTGCGATAGTCGCACCTTGGAAACGCAACGAAAAAGATGGAATGGTCCAGTTGAAGAATGCGCCAGATACCAAAGCTGCTGTGGTGGCTCAAATGGAACCTGGTGTTGTGACAAAAGTCAGCGAGTGCCAAAATGGTTGGTGTGAAATAAAGGCTGGGAAAGTAAGTGGCTATGCGCTGCAGGATCAGCTTTGGGGGGTTTATCCCAACGAAAAATTTGATGACTAGTAATAATTTCAATTCGCGTTGAATAGTTTTCAAATGCTTGTGCAAATTAGTTTTGAACCCCGCTCCAAACGCGGGGTTTTTTGTTTCTAACTCAATGTAAATAATTTTGGATCAGTACGGCCTTGGGGTTGGAACCGGAATGGTTCCTGTGATCGGCGCAAAACTTTCGATTGCGGCGGCAGGAGCAGACGGACTAGGCTCAGCAGTTAAAGCACTTGTCGAAGCGAATTTTGCACTTTTTCCTGCTTCAATTGGCTTGCTGGATAACACAGCCATTGGATCAACTTTCGGCAAATCAATCTCCGGTGCTTTGAACCCACGCAAAGACGCAGCGCGATATTCTGCTTGTTCAGCGGACTTTTCAGATGCTGACACAACTGCTCGACATTGGCTTGGTAGATCACTTACACGAATTTCGCGTTTTTTTCTTGGCTTAGAAGGTTTGACGGGCTTAGCTGGTTTCTTCTTTGGTGCTAAAGCAACATCAAACCACCATTTCAACGGAGCATCACAACCCGTGTCATTAGGCGGCGGACTTTGCTTTTTACACGCTGCCGATCCTGACTGACAGCGAAGGCGAATATGGAAGTGATAATTGTGCCCATAAACCGGGCGCATCTTGCTGAGCCAGGTGCGATCACCACGGACTGTCTCGCATAGTTTCTTTTTTATGCCTGGATGAACTAGAACCCGCTCGACTTCAGGAAAACTCGCTGCATGATAAAGAAGCTTTTCAAAGCTTTTGTTCCAACGGCGGTCATCGACAAAATTGGATCCTTTTTTCAAAATTGAAATCGCGCTTGTGTCTTCTCGCTGGCGATAGGTCATGCGTTTGTTAGGCATAGGGGTAAGCCAGATATCCGCATCTAGGCCGACCTGATGGGAACTGTGGCCTGTTAGCATTGGCCCGCCGCGCGGTTGCGAGATATCGCCCACAAGCAGACCATTCCATCCGGATCGATTGGCTTTTATTGATAATTCTTCGATGGTTTTGATTAATTCAGGATGGCCCCAACGGCGGTTTCTAGACAAACGCATGGTTTGCCAAGTCGGTCCGTCAACGGGCATTGCAACGGCGCCTGCAAGACAACCCTTTGTGTAAAAGCCCATGGATGAAGGCTTCAGGTTAGCCGGCATGGTCATGCGGCCAAACACTTGTTTTGCAGCCGGCTCAGCGACTGCCTCAACTGGAGCTACGACAAAAGAAGCCAGTGTGGCAGTCAGCAGCATTTTTTTGAGCATTGGAAACATAGACGCAACCCGCCAATCATCAATAGAATCAGTGAATGTCAGACAATAAACTTGTTTGTGTTATAAAATTGTTAACTATTCAAATTCGGCCAATGTTTGTAAGATCAGTTTAGCATTTTCCGCATGGGCACACAAATCTCATAAACGAAGACCCAGAGGCCCTTGCAAGAAAACAAAATCGCAATTCTGGCCTAGAACACCAAATCTAATAGGAAGAGCCGTTTGGAAAGCATATCGATCAATCATTTCAAGCAAAAACAACATAGTTTTTTGAACCTGTTGCATACCTGGCTGCTGGTGGGTGGTTCACTACTTTTGCTGGCGATTTGTGCTTATGCGTTTTTAGGAACTACTGGCGTCCTCTATGCGGCGATATTTGGTGGAATCAGCTTGTTCATGGCAAGCCGCATCAGCCCGCAGGTTGTGCTCAAGATGTACAAAGCGCAAAAAATTAGCCCCGCGCAGTTCCCGATTGGCCACCAAATTCTGGATCAATTGGTGGAGCGCTCAGGTCTTGAACATCGTCCTGAACTTTACATTATTCCATCCAATATGATGAATGCCTTTGCTGTTGGGCGAAAAAACAATTCAGCAATTGCGATGACTGATCGATTAGTACGCATGATGACCCAGCGCGAATTGGCTGGCATTATGGCCCATGAAATGGCTCACATTACCAATGAAGACATTAAGGTGATGGCGATTGCCGATATGGTCAGCCGGTTCACTTCTATGGTTTCAACATTTGGATTTTTCGCGCTCTTCGCAAATCTGCCATCTATTCTTTTTGGAGGTGAGGCAAATATACCTTGGTTGGTCGTTATCTTGCTGATGGGTGCGCCAACTCTGGGAGGACTGTTGCAGTTGGCCCTTTCGCGCACGAGAGAATTTGATGCAGACCTTGGCGCTGCACTTTTAACGGGCGACCCCGATGGATTGGCATCGGCCTTGGTAAAATTGGAAAATGCGCAAAAGCAACATTGGGAAGGCATGGTCCTTCCTAGCGGGCGCGTTCCAAACCCGTCCATACTTAGAACCCATCCAAAAACTGAAGACCGGATAGAGCGACTGATGGCGCTGAAAGAAACACCGGAAAAGATCAACGTTGTTGCCGCGGGCCGCATCCATAGAGATGCCATCATACCTGAAAGAATTCGAAAAGAACTACCCCGCAGACCATCAGGCGTTCCAAAAATGCAGCGCAAATGGGGCCGCGGAGAAGATTCCAAATATTCTGATTATGCGAGCCTGCTGAATACCTCTAAAATCAAAAGTCTGCATGAACCAAAGGATGCGGATAAAACCGCATGTCCTGACGATCTAAGTGAAGTGAGTTCAAAACCGCGCATCCGTTTAACGCGTGGTGGCGTTTGGTGGTAAGCTCCACGAAATAACGCTATTCGTCTCGCACTTTCCCGCGCATTTTCTTTATGGATCCACGCCCTGTCTTGGCTTTTAACCGGCGCTCAATGGAACCTTTCGTGGGACGCGTTTTTCTGCGCTTTGGCGGTGGTGGCTTTGAAGCTTCGGAAATCAATTCCGCGAGGCGTGAACGGGCATCTTCACGATTTCGTCCCTGTGTACGGTAGGTTGATGCCTCGATGATCAACTCACCATCTAAGGTTATTAAATGACTAGCAATGGTCTTTAGGCGGGTCTTCACATAAACAGAAATGCTTGGCGAGTTTTTTACATCAAAGCGAAGTTGTACGGCTGTGGCAACCTTGTTGACATTTTGCCCACCTGGTCCGGCCGAGCGAATAAATGTCTCGGACAGTTCACTTTCTGGAATGGAAAGGCTTGGCGCTGACACGATCAGACCTTTTCCCATTTGTCATGTTTTGCTGCGCGATAAACCGCATCAATCAGTTTTTGATTGCTGATCGAACTTTCCAATGAGACCAATTTTTGCTTATCGGCTTTTCTGCCAGACAGCACCGCGCGTCCAAAGGCTTCTGCCTGCAATTTATAATGGTTCACGCCGCCAAATTTGAATTCCTGAACCTCGTCATGTTTTTGACTGTGCAGCATTACCCGTGAAAAATCATATAGGCCTGTATTGAAAGGCGCGCTTAGTTCGATAAAGCCCTTGTCACCATGGAAACCCATATATTGGCGAAGAGCCAATTGCGTTGACAAATAGAATGATAACTCAAAGTCACCAAAATCTGCCCGCACATTCGCATAAATATCCGTCTTAAATTTCTTATCGAAAGTTACATCGGCCTTAACACGTTTTGGCTCAGTGCCTGTAGCAAATCTTGTCGTGATGGTTGGGTAAACGCCAATATCGGGCAATGCGCCGCCACCCAACTCAGCAATGTTTCTCATGTTTTTCGGATCTTTATTAAAATAGGAAAACGCCCCTTGCACTTGGCGTAATTTTCCGATCGCTCCACCCTTGATCAATTCGCGAACCTTTTCCCATTGGGGATGGTAGGTAACCATGAAAGCTTCAGAGATGATAACCTTGTTTTTCGCGGCGGCCTTTTGCAGTGCCTTTATTTCTTTAGCGTGAAGCGAAATCGGCTTTTCACACAAAACATGCTTTCCAGCTTTTGCTGCCTTTAAACTCCATTCAATATGTTGAGACGTTGGCAAAGGAATGTAAATTGCATCGACATTTTTATCCGATAACAAATCTTCGTAACTGCTGTAAGCTTTGGGAATGCCAAACCGTTTTGCCAGTTCAGCTGCCTTAGATTTAGAGCGACTGGCAATCGCTATGACCACACCGTTATCCGCTTCCATATGAGCAGGAATAACCTGCTCAATTCCGATTTTCGCGGTCGATAAAATTCCCCAGCGCAGCATGATGTTCTCCAAAACAAAAAATCACACTATGGGCTATCTAACAAAAAGAAAAGCCGGAGCAATAACTCCGACTTTTAACATATCACAGGTACAGATTTTTTAACCCCGTAAAACTCCACCGGTAGACTTTGCAACATTATCGATGATCTTAGCAGAGACTGCTTCAATCTCTTCGTCAGTCAGTGTTTTATCGGACGGTTGAAGGGTCACTTGAATGGCCACAGACTTTTTATCATCGCCCAAAGAAGGGCCTTCAAAAATATCGAATACAGACACATTTGAAATTAGCTTTTTGTCCGCACCAGAAGCAGCTCTCAAAAGGGTTGCTGCGTCTTGTCCCTTGTCCATGACAAAAGCAAAATCGCGTTTCACCGCCTGAAAGCTAGATAGCACTAAAGGCGTTTTTGTTTTGGTTGCTTTACGCTTTGGTTCTGGAACCGCATCAAGATAAATCTCGAAACCACAAAGCGCGCCCGATACATCCAGCGTTTCCAAAGTCATTGGGTGGAATTCACCGAAGCTGCCAAGCGTAATTTTTGGACCAAGCTTGAATGTGCCAGAACGTCCTGGATGGAACCAGTCGGGACCACCAGTTTCAATCTGTATTTTTGATGTATCAAGCCCACAGGCTTCCAAAGCCACAATCGCATCTGCCTTGGCGTCATAGACTGTGACTGGTGCCGAGTTTCCTGACCAATTGCGGCCTGAACCATCCAGTTTGGCTGTACCACGACGAATGCCGCCAGCAACACGTTTTTGATCTTCCGGCTTATCGCCATGATAAATATGATTGACCTCAAACAGAGCAACATCATTCACACCATAATCGGCATTGCGCTGGGCAGCGACCAGCAAGCCGGGTAATAAAGACGGTCGCATATCTGACATTTCAGCCGAGATTGGGTTTGCTAATTTCAATTCAGGTGCACCACCGCCAAAACCTTTTGCATGGGCCTCTGGTATGAAGGACCATGTCACAGCTTCCAGCATACCGCGTGAAGCCAAAGATCGGCGTGCATTTCGAGTTCTGATTTGACCTGTTGTCAGGATTTTTTTGCTTACTGAATCAAGGGCGGGCAGCGGCTGTGGTTCGATCTTGTTGATACCGTTGACGCGCATAACTTCTTCGACAAGATCAGCCTTTCCAAACACATCAGGTCGCCAGCTTGGAACAGCTACTTGAACCGTATCACCAGCACCAGAAACACCAAACCCAAGTCTTTGAAGAATTTCGATGGCTCGATCTGTTACGACCTCAATCCCTGTAAGGCGTTTGATTTCAGAAAATGGAAAATCAATAATCAAAGACGGTTTGGGAACTGCGCCAGCGATTTTTGCTTCAGACGCATGACCGCCACAAAGTTCCAGCACCCAGTTTGTTCCGATATCAAGACCCGCTTCCATGAATGACGGATCAACGCCGCGTTCAAAGCGATAACGCGCATCTGTGTTGATGCCAAGGACACGACCTGTTCGGGCAATGGTCAATGGCTCCCACAAAGCAGATTCTACCAATACATTGACTGTCTCATCAGAACAGCCAGAAACCTCGCCGCCCATGATACCCGCAAGGGACTCAGGGCCATTGTCATCAGCGATTACAAAATGATCATTGGTTGGTTTGTAGGGCTTGCCATCCAATGCCAAAAATTCTTCTGTACCGTTACCGCGCCGAACCCGCAAAGCGCCATGGACTTTATCAGCATCGAACACGTGTAACGGCCGACCAAGATCGAATGTGACATAGTTGGTGATATCAACAAGGGCTGAAATCGGACGAAGGCCAATGGCTTTTAAACGCTGTTGCATCCATTTTGGCGATGGTCCGTTTTTAACGCCTTTCACCAGACGCAGGCCGAATGCGGGACAAAATTCAGAGGCTCCATCAGCACTCAAATCAATTTCAACTGGACAGGCGCCATTTCCTTTGATGTCAGGAAGCGCCAATGGCTTCATCATGCCGATGCCAGCAGCTTCAAGATCACGGGCAATGCCGCGAACACCCAAGGCATCCGAGCGGTTGGGAGTGATGCCAATTTCAATAACCGGATCATTGAGTTGCGCATAATCAGCAAAGCGGGTGCCGACTGGCGCATCGGTTGGAAGATCGATGATACCGTCATGATCTTCAGACAATTCCAACTCACGCTCAGAGCACATCATACCATGGCTTTCCACGCCTCTGATATTACCCACTGAAAGTGTTACATCGATGCCCGGCACATAGGTTCCCGGTCCAGCAAAGGCTCCGACCAGCCCAGCTCGTGCATTTGGCGCGCCACAGACAACCTGCTGAGGCTTGCCATCACCAATGTCCACAGACAGCACTTGCAGTTTGTCAGCATCAGGATGTTTTTCAGCGCTCAAGACCTTTGCAATAATAAACGGATTAAACTGAGCGCGCGTATCAACACTTTCAACCTCAAGGCCAACCATGGTCAGCGCCTCGACTATTTCATCAAGGCTTTTGTCGGTTTCAAGGTGATCCTTGAGCCAGGAAAGGGTGAATTTCATTGTTTCGGTTCCGTCTTAATTTGAGTTTTCTATGGTCTTTTTATCAACAATGTAGCTTTTTCGCGGGGTAAGGTGTCGTTCAATTCGAGCCACGAAATTTGTTCGTCGGCAAAGGTATGATAAGTTGGAGGATAACGTTCAGGATCATCCATAAATCCAGTGTTAAAAAATGTTTTATCGGCGGCGCTGTCGTGCGCTTGAGCAACAGGCGATCCACATTCACCACAAAACAGTCGGTGGGCTGTTCCAATCGTGTGACGTTTCAAACCTTTGCTTTCCTGCCAGTCAATATCTGCCTTGTTGAATGCAACTGAAGATAAAACTGGAGCACCAATCGCACGGCGACAATCATCGCAATGACAATAGACGGAAAGCACAGGATCGCCCGACGCAACCATGGTTATTGAGTCGCAACGGCAGTGCCCTTTGTGAGTTATTGGAGCGCTCACGCTTTTTTCCTTTTCGAGGAAGGCTTTTTTGCCGCTTTTCTCGCAGGTGGCAAACCAAATGGTTTGGTCAGATCAATCTTTTTTGGTCTTTTCGGTGCTTTTTTAGTACCTTTTGCATAGCGTGCTTTTTGCCGCTCCTGCAATTCATCGAAAATTACAAAGCCGATTTGTAGCCCTTCATCTTGCGCTGCTTCGTCCTTTGCAAGGGGAGCGCGAACGAAGGTCAAAGACAAGGTAGAAGCATGAATAACAACAGATGCGGGCTGGCCTTGGGGCATCAAGATACCATCGACGCGCAGGATATCGCCATCGCCGGGATGAATAGCGATGACCTTCATTTGACCGGCAGCAGAAAATGTCAAAACTTCAAACTGCTCTTTTTCTGCGTCCAGGGATTGTTGAACCGCGAAGATATGTTTGGCAACTTCCTGAGCAGCCTCTTCGGCGCGATTGTCACAAGCGGTTTTATCCCAGTCTTTTTGCAAGGGCGCAGCACGATTTCCCGCGCGCATTTCTGCGGCGAGTTGGGCGTATTCGCCTTTTAAGAGCGCTGCGTCTGAATAGCGTGTCACGATGACAAGCCCCCAAACAATGTCGGCATATCAAGTGGGCGGAAACCATAATGGGAAATCCAGCGCGCATCCGCATCGAAGAACGCACGCAGATCCGGCATGCCGTATTTCAGCATAGCGATACGGTCGATGCCGATGCCCCAGGCAAAGCCCTGATATTCATCGGGGTCAAGGCCGCCAGCGCGCAGCACATTGGGATGCACCATTCCGCATCCGAGAATTTCCATCCAATCTGTACCTTCGCCGAATTTCACTTCATTCCCTGAGCGGTCGCATTGGATATCAACTTCCAAGGATGGCTCCGTGAACGGGAAGAAAGACGGGCGAAAACGCATGTTGAGCTGATCAACTTCGAAGAAAGTTTTGCAGAACTCCTCGAGCACCCATTTCATATTGGCAACATTGGCGGTCTTATCGACCACAAGACCTTCCAACTGGTGAAACATGGGCGTGTGGGTCGGGTCGGAATCCTGACGATAGGTCTTTCCAGGAATGACAATACGGATAGGCGGTTTTTGCGCTTCCATTGTATGTATTTGTACCGGAGATGTATGGGTGCGCAAAACCTTACGCTCGCCGTTAGCATCAGGCGGCAGGAAAAACGTATCGTGCATTTCGCGAGCCGGATGGCCTTCGGGAAAGTTCAACGCAGTGAAGTTATAATAGTCGGTTTCAATATCCGGACCTTCGGCAATGGAAAAGCCCATGTCAGAGAAAATAGCCGTGATCTCATCAACGACTTGGCTAATCGGATGGATGCGGCCCACTTCACTGGGAGAGGGGCGCACAGGCAAAGTAACATCAAGCGTTTCAGTTTTGAGGCGGGCCTCAATACCAGCACGCTTCAAAATGTCTTTTCGCGCTGCAATGGCATCGGTAACCGCAACTTTCAGTCCATTAAGGGCTGGGCCCATTGTCTGGCGTTCTTCAGGTGACATTTTGCCAAGGCTCTTCATCTGCTCGGACAGACTGCCTTTTTTACCAATGGCACCAACGCGCACTGCTTCCAAGGCAGCTTCATCAGAAGCTGCTTCAATCGCGCCAAGAATTTCAGTTTCCAGTGTCTTCAAGTCACTCATATGGCCTGACCTATTGCTCAAAACAAAACCCGCGTGGTTGATTTACCAACGCGGGTTCCGAATACATTAAATTTTCTAGTTTCGAAAGCGTCAGCTATTATTTAACTGCGCTTTCAAATGCGTTTGGCGTTGTATCTTTAAGATAAGCCAAAGCTTTTTTTGCTGCTTCGCAAACTGCAGTAAATGCAGCCGCTTCATGGATTGCCATGTCTGAAAGAACCTTACGGTCCATTTCGATGCCAGCTTTGTTCAATCCATCAATCAAGCGACCATAGGTAAGACCGTTTTCACGGGCAGCGGCGTTGATACGCTGTACCCACAAAGAGCGGAAATTACGCTTTTTGACACGACGGTCGCGCGTTGCATATTGCATCGACTTATCGACGGCCTGACTTGCCATACGGATTGTATTTTTACGACGACCACGGAAACCCTTGGCGGCCTTGAGTACTTTTTTATGTTTTGCGTGTGATGTCACACCGCGTTTTACACGTGCCATTTTCTTTGCTCCTTAACTGCCGCTTACTTCGCGTATGGAAGATATTGTGCGATTACTTTCTTTGCGTCTGGTTGTGCCAGCACAGATGTGCCTCTTGCAGTACGAAGAAAGTCGTTGGAACGCTTGATCATGCCGTGGCGTTTGCCTGCCTGAGCAGCTTTTACCTTACCAGAAGCAGTTACTTTAAACCGCTTTTTGGCTGAGGATTTTGTCTTCATCTTGGGCATTTGCGAACTCCTTGATGTTTTGGTCTACACTGTGCGGACCGTTATTTTAGAAATGTCAAAAAGCCCCGCCGTTTTGAAGACCAGATGAAGAGGCTTCGGCGGAGCTTTCGCTCTCAGATCAACATGGCATGCCCTGCCAGCTGATCAACGAAGTGGTTTATAGACGGAAATGGCCTGAATGCAAGGGGGAATTGCTGCGTATTACTGCCAAAGTGTCTCGTTTTGCCGAATCAAAGGGGCTTTGGTAAAACTAAAGAAAGCTTGTGAGTGAAGCGGGTCTTAAAACGGCGGCTTATCAAATGGCGTTCCAAAACAGGTTAGCCAAAGGCTACGTGCTATTCTTCTGGCGTATTCATTGGCTATTTGGGCTGCATCTGGTGGAAAACAGTCGCTGGACGTTTCTTCAAACATCTCAAGCCAAATGGCAAAATCTGTGCTTTGAAGCTCACCTATTTCCAAATGGGCTTTTGGCGGACTGCCTTTATATTCACCGGTTTTGAGCAAGACTGAACGCCAGAATAGTTTCATTTTTGCCAAATGCGGCTGCCAATTATTGTGATTGCGTGTTGTGAAGATCGGCCCAAGACGGGGATGACTTGCGATCTTAGTGTAAAAATCCTCCACAAGCCTGTCTATGGCGCGTGGGTCAATCTGCACCTCGGTTTGGGCTACCGGCTTTAGTGCCTGTATATCAGCCATTCGGGGTACCTGCTACGTCAGGTAGTGGAGAGCGATGCCTGTGAAAATGGCACCCCAAAAGCACATATTGATAAAAGAACGGAGAATGCCGCCATCCTCTTCAACTGTCATCCCGATCTTTCGACGAACAATATCACCGGGTAGAAGTAGTATGTAAACAAAACCGCGCAAAATGGGCATAAGGCCTCTCCTAAACTGATATTTAAAATACCACTTAAATTCAACTTGTCAATAAGTGGCATTTGAAATACTTGTTTTATATGAAGCTGACATTACAAACCGACATTGCCCTGCGCATTTTAATTACTCTGGCCCAAGAGCCAGAGCGTATTCGCTCGGTTGACGACATCGCAGCACATTTCAAATTGTCGAAAAACCACCTGATGAAGACGGCGCAACAACTGGCGAAGCACGGTTACATAAAAGCAATACGGGGCCGTTCTGGTGGCATCAAATTGGCGCAGGATAGCGCTTCTATCATCATCGGAAATGTTGTTCGCGATATCGAACCAGATATGAAATTGGCCGAATGTTTCCAATCAGGCCCAAAAGGTAGACAATGCGCTTTATTGCCAAATTGTAAATTGAAGGGACTGTTGGGACATGCGCTTGTTCAATTCCTGGATGTTCTTGATAACAAGACTTTGGCTGATATTGCTTGAATGTTGGGCATCCAACGGGCAAAAAAATAGCCCGATGAACGGGCTATTTAGTGCGATTATTTAACCAGTATTTCTGGTGCAATCTAAGTTTTGGCTGGTGTGACAACCATCATCATCTGACGGCCTTCCAGCTTGGGATGCGATTCAACCTTCGAAATCTCTGCAATATCTTCTTTGACCTTGTTAAGAAGATCCATGCCCAATTCAAGGTGAGCCATTTCGCGGCCTCTGAAGCGAAGGGTAACCTTTACTTTATCGCCTTCGCCAAGGAATTTGACCACAGCCTTCATCTTTGTTTCATAGTCATGCGTGTCGATATTCGGACGCATCTTAATCTCTTTGACCTCTTGAACCTTCTGCTTTTTGCGTTGTTCAGACGCCTTTTTCTGAGCCTGGTATTTGTATTTACCAAGATCAAGAATCTTACAGATGGGAGGATTATTGTTTGGAGAAATCTCAACAAGATCCATGCCAGCTTCAGCAGCAAGTTCCATTGCCTCAGCTATCGGCGTGGAACCCCTGTTTACCCCTTCAGCATCAATCAGCTGAACTTCTGGAATGTTGATTTCTTCGTTGGACCGTGGTCCTGATTTTTTTGGCGCTTGCGCTCTCTGCGGACGGCGAATGGCGGTTAACTCCTGTTTTGTTTACACACATTGTGAAAAGACGACATGCATTCCAAAAGGACTATTGTGCCATCTCTGGTGTTCGTCAGATGCCCTAAAACACAGGCTTCAAGAACGAACAAGCGGTTGTTAGCACGATTCATTTTCAAAATCATGTAAAAATGCGTAAGAAACAAATCACTTTGAAAAGAATTTGTTATTGGGAGAAATCGTTTGAACCCGCAAAAAATCACAGTTGGCAAAGCAAATAGCCAGCGCGAGATCGCTGTACGCCAAAGAATGGGCAGTAATCCCGGGCTGGTTTGGCTTGGAGGATATCGCTCTGACATGATCGGCACCAAGGCTGAGGCGCTCGATACCTATGCCACTGACAAAGGATTATCCTGCTTGCGCCATGATTATTCAGGGCATGGCGAATCAGGTGGCAAATTTATTGACGGTACAATTTCGCGCTGGTTGGAGGAAAGCCTCGCGGTATTCGAGCAATTTTCAAAAGGACCTCAAATACTTGTTGGCTCTTCTATGGGTGCTTGGGTTGCGCTGCGCATGGCTCAGGAATTGGTTGCCCTAGGTAAAACTGATAGATTGCAGGGTTTGCTGTTATTGGCGCCAGCGCCGGACTTTACCCATGAGTTGATGATGCCCCAATTAAGCGATGAGATGAAAGCTGATCTGGAGACAAAAGGGTATATGGAAGAGCCTTCAGAATACTCTGACGAACCAAACATCTTCACCATGGCGCTCTTTGATGATGGTGAAAAGAACCGCGTTATGACTGGTCCAATCAATACAGGATGTCCTGTTCATATTTTGCAAGGCATGCAAGATCCTGATGTTCCCTATCAACACGCCATGAGACTTTGCGAGTTTTTGCCATCGGATAATGTAACGATGACGTTGGTAAAAGACGGTGATCACAGGCTATCACGCGAACAGGATATCTCACTCATTCTCAAGACGCTTGAAAGAATGATCTGATGCGGTTTTCCGTTATCTCAAGCGCGTTTGTTGCCGCCATTATCGGGATTGGAAGCACGCTGGCGCTTCTCATCGCTGCAGCTCAGGCACTTGGCGCAAGCGAGGCGCAGACTGCCAGTTGGGTTACTGCCATCTGCCTCGCCAAGGTTTTTGAAACGGGTTATCTTTCCTGGCGCTACAAGATGCCGATTGTCACGGCATGGTCGACAGCAGGCCTTGCGCTTATTGGAGCCAGTGTTGGCTTCTCCATGGCTGAGGGCGTTGGTGCGTTTATCATAGCTGGATTGTTGTTGGTCCTGACGGGGCTTTTCAAACCGCTGACAAATCTGGTTGCGCGCATTCCAAATGGAGTTTCAGCAGGTATGCTTGCTGGTATCTTATTGCCTTTTGTTATTGCGGGCGCGCAAACAGCAGTTGTTGATCCGATATTCGTTTTACCGCTGTTGGCTTTGTTTTTCATCGCGCGCCTTTTCAATCCGCTACTGGCCAGCATTGCCGTTCTTGTTGTTGGACTGGTCTATGCCATCTTGCGAGGCGATATGACTGAAACCCCAAACCTGACCATTTCCACATTGGAATGGATTACTCCTGAATTTGGTTTTGCAGCTATCATCGGTATTGGCCTGCCGCTGTATTTGGTGACCATGGCCTCCCAAAATTTGCCGGGCGTCGCAGTATTGCGGGCCAGCGGCTATAACCCATCAGCAGGGCCATTGATCGCAGTAACTGGCTTGGTCTCAACATTATCAGCGTTTTTCGGAGCAAGCTCAACAAATCTTGCTGCGATAACGGCTGCCATCTGTACAAGCGAAGATGCACACCCCGACAAAGACAAGCGCTGGCTAACAGGTCTTTTTTATGCGTTCTTCTATCTCGTTTTTGCAATCTTTGGCGCATCCCTCGTATCGCTATTTGTATTGTTGCCAGCTGTGTTTGTTTCCCTTGTGGTCGCCTTGGCACTTTTGGCAGCCTGTACAAACGCAACCAGCATTGCTCTTGCTGATGAAAAGCAGCGTATTGCAGCCATGGCAACATTGGCCGTCACCGCATCAGGCGTATCCTTCTTTGGGGTTGGCGCTGCTTTTTGGGGACTGATTGTCGGTCTGATTATTGTAGGCCTTCAAGGCGCAAAAGAAAGAATGTCAGCATGACTGAATTCATACCCGTTACACGTAAGGCTAAAATCGATGGATTTGGCGCAACCATGCTCATCAGTATTTCCGGCGTTTTAGCGCTTAATCAAGTTCTGGTTAAATTGGTCAATGCAGGAATGAACCCTGCGTTTCAAGCAGGCTTTCGTTCTCTTACCGCAATCATTCCAATGGTACTTTATATGTTGTGGCGCAAGAAACGTTTCTCCATTTCTGACGGGAGTTTTGTTCCAGGCGTCATCTGCGGCGTGTTTTTTGCTTTTGAGTTCGCCTTACTTTTCAAGGCTCTGGAATTTACCAGCGTGGGCCGTGCTTCCATGCTGTTTTACACCATGCCGGTTTGGGTAGCTTTGGCCGCCCATTTCCTTATTCCTGGCGAAACGCTCACACCAAGACGTATCGTAGGACTTTTACTGGCTGTGGCTGGTGTCTCTCTAGCCCTTTTGAAAAATGACAGCCCAGCAAGCGAAAACGCCTTTGCCGGTGATTTGATGGCGCTCATGGGAGCGACGGGATGGGCGGCGATTGCGTTGATCGTTCGCACCAGCAAGCTGTCAAAAGCCGTGCCTGAAATGCAGATGCTGTATCAATTGATTGTCTCTGCACCGATACTGATTTTTATTGCCTGGATGCAGGGCGAGTTTTTCCGCGAAATGACGCCTTTGCTTTGGGGATTTTTCTCTTTTCAGGTGCTGGGTATTGTCTGCTTGACCTTTGTTTTATGGTTTTGGGTTCTGTCGATCTATCCAGCTTCTGATATGGCAAGCTTTGCTTTCCTAACACCCCTGCTGGGCGTCATTTTAGGCGCGCTAGTTTTCGATGAACCGTTGACCATCAACATCATCGCCGCAATGGCGCTGGTTGGGTCTGGTATTTATTTAGTAAACAAGAGGTAGCATCAACCACCGCCAATCAGTATCCCTGCTCCCAAGACGAGCAGCCCGCCAAAGACAATTTGCAGCATGGCTTTGAGCCAAGGCGTTTCCATATATTTGTGCTGAATCCAAGTGATAACTAACAGCTCGACAACGACTACAGCGAAAGCCACATAAGTTGCAGTCCAAAAATCGGTGATCAAATAGGGAAGAGCGTGACCGAGGCCGCCAAGGGTCGTCATGACGCCTGTGACTACACCGCGTATCATCGGCGAACCGCGACCTGATATTACACCATCATCGCTGGCTACTTCCGTAAAGCCCATGGAAATACCTGCACCCACCGATGCAGCCAAACCAACCAATAATGTGGTCCAAGTGTTTTGTGTGGCAAAGGCTGTGGCGAAGATTGGCGCAAGCGTAGAAATCGAACCATCAATCAAGCCAGCCAAGCCCGGCTGAATATAGGTTAGAACAAACTGGCGGTGCTCAACTTGTTTTTCAGTTTCTTGAACATCGCCCGGCGCATGTTTTTTCTCATAGCCCATTGCCGCCCCGATATGGCCTGCCTCAGCTCTGGCAAGATCTCCGAGCAGTTTACGAATGGAGGCGTCTTTGGTGCGTTTGGCAGCAGCGGAATAAAACCGCGCGGCCTGTGTTTCCATATCAGCTGCCTGTTTACGAATTTCATCAATTCCGCCAAAAGCTGCGAGCGAGCCTTTGATCAGCCAAAGCGGTTTGCGGGAGTAAAATCCGCGAACATGTTCGCGGCGAATAAGCGGAATTTTCTCACCGAACTTCTCGCGATGCATGTCAATCAGCCAGCGACGATGCTCGTCTTCTTCTTCGGCCATTTCGTCGAAGATTTTCGCTGAATCTGGATATTCGCCTCGAAGCATTTCGCCATAGGCTTCATAGATGCGACCATCATCTTCTTCGGAAGATATTGCCAAGGCCAATATCTCCTGCTCCTTCAAATCAGTGAAATGACGCTTGGACATATTGGAAAAACGGTTGATCAGGGACAGAACCATAAGACAGTCTCATCTATTGTTTAGAATGATTCTAATCTACTGCTTGTCTTGATTTAGTCAATGATCAAGCTTGCATGTCTGCTGTGAAAACTGATCGGTCTTAGTAGGTGGCACGTCCACCGGACAGATCGAATACGCCTGCAGTGGTAAAACTGTTCTCACGGCTGACGAGATAGGCAATCATGGAAGCGATTTCATCGGTTTCGACAAAGCGCCCGCGGGGTATTTTTGAAAGCATATAATTGATGTGCTCTTCGCTCATTTGATCAAAGATACGTGTGCGGGCAGCAGCAGGTGTCACGCAGTTCACTGCAATATCCATCCCAGCCAGTTCTTTACCGAGCGATTTTGTAAAACCAATAACTGCAGCCTTAGACGTTGAATAGGCAGAGGCATTTGGATTGCCTTCTTTGCCCGCAACAGAAGCAATATTGACGATGCGCCCATAGGCGTGTTGTTTCATATATGGAACGACTGTGCGGTTCACATAAAATGTACCGTTGACATTCAAGTCCATAATCCGATTCCATTCATCAACAGGGTATTGGTCGACGCTCGTATTGATGCCTGCCATGCCAGCGGAATTGACCAAAATCGTAATTTTTCCAAAACGCTTATTGATGCGTTCGCAGGTTCGCTCAATCTGGCCAAGTTTGGTAATATCGACTTTATAGACTGAAGCCGCGCGGCCAATTTCAGCTTTGGCGGCGTCGAGCATGGATTTATCAATATCCCAAAGGCAAACTTTTGAACCAGAAGCCGCAAGCCTTTTGGCGGTCGCAAGGCCAATGCCCTGCGCACCACCTGTGATAATCGCCACTTCACCTTTCAGATCAATCTTGTTCATAAAGTCATTCCATATCCTAAGCGGCTTGTTGAGGATTATTTGTCCATTTTGACGTTTTGCGTCTGTGTTCCCAAACCCTCAATCCAGACATCCATGCGATCACCAACTTTGAGATATTTTGGCTTAGGCTTCATGCCCATGGCAACGCCTGGAGGGGTTCCTGTGGAAATGACATCACCTGGATACAAGGTCATTAATTGTGACAGATGCTCAATGATTTCAGCCACTGTGAAAATCATGGTGGACGTATTGCCCGTTTGACGACGTTTGCCGTTTACATCGAGCGTCATGTTGAGATTTTGCGAGTCTTTGATTTCATCCCGCGTTACCAACCAAGGGCCAATAGGGCCGAATGTGTCGCAGGATTTCCCCTTGGTCCACTGGCCTGTCAATTGCGTTTGGAAATGGCGCTCGGATACATCATTGGAAACACAATAGCCTGCCACATATTTCAGAGCGTCTGCTTTGGAAACGTATTTGCACTTCTTGCCAATTACGACGCCGAGCTCGACTTCCCAATCCGATGATTTGGATTTGCGCGGCAATACAACATCGTCATTTGCGCCAACCACAGCCGAGGTGGCTTTCATGAACAAGATTGGATGTTCAGGAATTGCAGCCCCTGTTTCTGCCGCGTGATCGCTATAATTCAACCCAATGCACAAGAATTTACCAATATTGCCGACACAGGCCGCCATCCGCTGCTTGCCTTTAACGAGAGGCAAAGACGCAGGATCCAGCTTACGCAATTTGGCCAGCACTTTATCTGACAGAGTATCGCCAGCAATGTCTGACACATGGTCAGATAGATCCCGCAATTTCCCATCGGCATCAATCAGGCCGGGCATTTCTTTTCCAACTTTTCCGTAACGAACGAGTTTCATGGTTTTTCCTTACTTAAAATGATTTGAGTTTCACACGACAGTGTAATTGTCAGCCAGACCAACCGCCATCAATTACATGGGCCTGACCGGTGGTGAAGCCACTTTCGTCACTGGCCAAATAGACAACCAAGGCCGCAATTTCTTCCGCCTTGGCAATGCGGCCCATCGGCTGACGTGCTACAAAAGCCTTCATCGCTGCCTCATAGTCCCCTGTCGCTCTTAAACGATCATGGAGTGATGGGCTCTCAACAGTTCCAGGGCAAATCGCATTACACCGCACACCTTTGGTGATGTATTCTTGGGCAACTGATTTGGTCATGCCAATGACTGCAGCTTTTGTGGTGCCGTAGATAAAGCGGTTGGGCGCTCCTATAATGGATGAACAGGCCGATGACATATTGATGATCGACCCGCCACCTCGCTCCAGCATTCCCGGAAGCACTTGTTTCATGGTGCGAAAAATCGAACGCACATTCAGATCGAAGGCAAAATCCCATTCCTCGTCGCTGGCATCCAAAATGGAGCCATGGTTCACGAACCCTGCGCAGTTAAACAAAATATCGGGCTTTGCACGCTCAATACCTTCAGCAACAGATTGAGTATCGCGGACATTTAGTTGAAAAGTTTCAATGCCCGACACTTTCAAGGCATCGAGTTCTGCAAGGGTTTCCGCATTAATGTCTGTAGCAAATACCTTTGCCCCTTCATTTGCCATTGCAATCGCCGATGCGCGACCAATGCCCTGACCCGCGGCCGTTACCAATGCTCGTTTGCCCTTTAAGCGTCCATTACTACCCAATTTGATTGTCCTCCCAGAAATCTTTGATTTCGATCATAGGGAGGATTTGAAGGAATGTTCAATCCAAACGGCGGACAAAATCACGAAATTTTATTAGCTTCTTAGAGAAATAGCTGGAAAACGTTCTGTAATTATTAGAAATATCGGTATGAATCCGCTCGCTAAGGTAAACGATTTGCAAACAACTATGAACTAAGATCAAATCAAATACTTTGTTAAATATGACCAATCCGGAGCCTTACGTGACCATTCGATACCATAAAAATGACCTGCCTGATCTAGATCGCTACTCTGGCGATGTTGCCATCGATTCAGAAACACTTGGCTTGAAGCCAATTCGAGACAGACTCTGCGTGGTGCAATTATCGCCCGGTGATGGAACCGCTGATGTGGTGCAAATTGAAAAAGCGCAAAAGAAAGCACCAAATTTGCAAAAATTGCTGCGCGACAAGTCCAAAACAAAGATTTTCCATTTCGGGCGTTTTGATATCGCTGTGTTGCTTCATACATTTGGCGTTGAAACCAATCCGGTCTATTGCACAAAAATTGCATCCCGCCTGACCCGGACCTATACGGACCGCCATGGTTTAAAAGATTTATCGAAAGAATTGCTGGGCGTTGAAATGTCCAAACAACAACAAAGCTCTGATTGGGCTGCTGAAGAGCTATCGCCAGCGCAGTTGGAATATGCAGCTTCTGACGTTCTGCACTTGCACGCGTTAAAAAACATTCTTGATGAGCGCCTTGCGCGCGAAGGTCGCACAGAAATTGCCAAGCAATGTTTCAAATTTCTGCCAACTCGGGCTAGGCTTGATCTTATGGCGTGGGAAGAGACCGATATTTTCGCTCATAGCTGATTTGACAGACAATTCTTGCTATCGCCTCAAAATCAACATTAAAGCGTGGCTTGGGTCAGTATCAAAGCGCTGAAAAGGTAATTCCGCCTCCTTTGCCTTTGTGGAGAAAATTGTGACAAACGCCGATCCTTACAGATCCGCCTATCCCGACGACAGGATAGTAATGAGCGAAACCCGCCCAGTAGCTGCAGCTGTTGGCTCTGCACCTGACCATTCGATGGACTTTATTGGCGGCGAACGTGATCTGCGAAGTTTCAATCGCGCTCATAGTCATTCAAGTCGGGTGCGGGTTCTGCGGATAGCGCTTCCTCTGATTGGCGTTTTCATCATCAGTGTTGTGGCAGGTGCTTATTATTGGTCGCTCACGTTTTTGCCTGATCTGGTCATCGAATCAACCGTGATCGAAAACAACAAAATGGTGATGAAAAATCCTGAGTTGAATGGCCTGGATAAAGAGAACCGCCCTTATTCGTTGAGCGCGCGGGAAGCTATCACAGATCCAAGCGAGCCGAAGAAAGTTGCACTTGTTGATATTGCTGCACAAGTTCCCTTTGAAGAGGGTCTTTTTGCAAATATCATTGCAGGCACCGGATTTTATGATTCTGAAGCAAAAACACTCAAATTAGGCGACAATGTTGATGTTAATACCGATGACGGAATGACCATGTCGCTAAAAGATGCCGATGTGGATATGGGAACAGGCTCTCTGGTGTCGAAGAACCCGGTGGTTATCAAGACCGAACAAGCGGTGATTTCAGCTGATAGTTTGACGGTGAATAATAACGGTGAAAAAGTTATTTTTGAAAGCCGCGTAAAAATGACAATTTATCCTGACAAAATCCAGCAAGACACGCCAAAAGCTGAACCAAAGAATTGAACTAAATGGTGGTTTGACGACCAATAGAAACGGAAACAGATATGAAGAATCTTCAGTTAGCGAAAAAACTAATACCAGTCTTTTCAAGTATTTTCCTGTTCGCAATTTATCCCAATTTCGCCAGTGCCCAAAGCTTTGGTGGTGCCTTTGAAGGGATGAGCAATTCCAATGAGCCCATTCAGATTGAGGCTGACCGATTGCAAGTGGAAGACGGGCAAGGTGTCGCTTTGTTTGAAGGCAATGTGGCCGTTAATCAGGGAACAACACTTTTGAAAGCGTCAAAGCTGAAAGTTTATTATCTTCGGGATGCAAAGACTGACAAACCAGGTGGTAATGTGAAGAAGATTGAAGCCACAGGAAAAGTTGCCGTGCGCTCTGGTGATCAGATGGCAACTGCAAATAGCGCCATTGTTGACATGCAAGCGCAGATTGCCACTTTGGAAGGCGATGTGTCTGTCAGCCAAGGCGTAAACATTCTGACCGGCTGCAAACTGCGCATCAATATGGCAACCAATGCAGCCAATTTGACCCCGTGCCCTTCCGGCAGAGTGCAGATGGTTTTCACGCCCGGTTCCAGCAAGAAATGATCACTGTCCAGTGAAACGCATTCTTGAAACTCTGCTCGACTTCCAATTCATGCTAGTGAGATAATGGAAAACTGATGCCGGCTCTGTTAAGGCAAGAAAAATGCCTTTCTATTAGGCAATGAATTGATGGGAATGAATTTGAAGAAACCGGCTAAGCGGGGCATGTTTGATACATTGCAACAAAAGATCTCTGATCTATTTGCTTCGCGCCAGCAAAGCAAAACACCGCCACTTATGCGCAAGGCACCCAGCCCGTCGGACGTAGGGCAAACAACGAGCGCTCAAACCAGAGTTGATCCTATTGCCTCCCCAAATATTGGGGTACCTCGCCAACCGCTTTCACGGGAAGGTGTATTGATGGTGTCAGGCTTGGAGAAAGCCTATAAGGGCCGAAAGGTTGTTCGAGGTGTTGATCTTGGTGTGCGTCGGGGAGAAGCTGTTGGACTATTGGGGCCCAATGGCGCAGGTAAGACCACCTGCTTTTATATGATAACAGGCCTGGTTCAGGCGGATGCAGGTCGGATTGATCTGGATGGCCATGACATCACCCAAACCCCTATGTATCAACGGGCACGCCTTGGTATAGGATATTTACCGCAGGAAGCCTCCATATTTCGCGGACTCTCAGTGGAAAACAATATCCGAGCTGTTTTAGAAGTTGTTGAAAGAAGCAAAAAAGAACGCGAACGGCGTCTCGATGCATTATTGGACGAGTTCCATATCAGCCATTTGCGCAAGTCTCCGTCTATTGCCTTGTCAGGCGGCGAACGGCGGCGTTGCGAGATTGCCCGAGCCCTTGCCACACAGCCATCCTTTATGCTTCTCGATGAGCCTTTTGCCGGTGTTGATCCTATTGCGGTTGGCGATATTCAAGATCTGGTTCGCCATCTGACGCGACGTGGTATTGGCGTTTTAATTACCGATCACAATGTGCGCGAGACCCTTGGCTTGATTGATAGAGCTTATATTATCAATCAAGGGCAGGTTCTAACACATGGTACGCCCGATCAAATTGTTAACAATGCTGATGTCAGGCGGACATATCTCGGCGAACAATTTACACTTTAGGAAGATGAGCCTGCTATAACCAAGCAAGAAACGGGCCAAAATGTTGAGTTTTGGTTCAAAAAAGCGTTGAAAGAGTTATGGCCAATTCAATCAACATTCAGGCGCGACGCCAACAAGGAATGCGGCAAGGTCTTAGTCAGGGCTTTGGCCAAGGCATGTCGCATAGCCTGACCATGACGCCTCAATTGGTGCAGTCGATAAAGCTGCTTCAAATGAGCAGTGCTGAATTGCTCAAGCATATCGAAGAGGAAGTCGAAAAAAATCCACTGCTTGAATTGGCCGATGGCGAAGTGCAAGGCATGCGTGGAGAAGCTGTCTCTGATACATCAGCAGACGCTGAAACCTCGGTCAGTCAAGATTTAGATATCAGCCAATCGGCTCTGGAAGAAAAACTGGGAACCTCTCTGGAGAACAGTTTTGATGGTGACCGCGCTCCCAACGAAACCTTGAAGTCCATAGAGAAATCATCCGGGGAAACTCATGGAACCGATTTTTCCGCAGGCGCCACAGATATAAGCAGTCTGGAAGACTACATCCCTGAAAAGAAAAACCTGCGCTCCCATCTTAGCGAACAATTAGCCCTTTCGCGAACCGATATTGCAATACGAAACGCTGCACTGGAAATTATAGACAATTTGGAGGAAGATGGATATCTGCGCGTTGAGCTGGATGTACTCGCGCGGAATATTGGCACTACTTCGGATTTGATCCAGTCAGGACTTGGCTTGGTTCAATCTTTAGATCCTATTGGGATTGCAGCCAGAGATCTTGGTGAATGTTTGGCAATTCAATTGCAGGAAAAGAATCGATTTGATCCGGCAATGGAATGCTTGGTCAAACACCTCGATTTACTGGCAAAACGTGACTTTGAGTCTCTTCAAGAACTATGCGAAGTTGGTCTCGACGACTTGCTTGATATGGTGGATGAAATCAAAGCACTGGAACCTCGCCCCGCACGCGCGTTTGATACAGCCCCCGTAAATACAATCGTGCCAGATATCTTTGTTAGCGAAAAACCCGATGGAAGTTTCAGCGTTGAACTAAACAGCGAAACGCTTCCAAAAGTATTGGTCAACCAGGTTTATCAATCCATCGTTTCCACAAAGAAACAACGGCCTGAAGAAAAGGCTTTCATGGTGGATTGCCTCAACAGTGCAAACTGGTTGATCAAAAGCTTGGAGCAAAGAGCCAATACTGTCTTGAAAGTGATGACGGAGATCGTGCGTCAACAAGATGGTTTTTTTGCTTTCGGCGTTTCCCATCTCAAACCATTGAGCCTCCAACAGGTCGCCGATGCGATCAAGATGCACGAGTCGACTGTAAGCCGTGTTACCAGCAATAAATATGTTTTGACGCGGCAGGGGATATTTGAACTCAAATTCTTTTTTACGGCTTCAATCAACAGCAGCGATGGACAAGGGGAACATTCTGCCGAGGCTGTGCGCCAAAGAATAAAAAAATTAGTCGAGAGCGAAACTGCCAATAATGTTTTGTCGGATGATGCTCTGGTTGAAGCGCTAGCTGAAGAGAATATTGCGATTGCACGGCGAACCGTAGCCAAATATCGCGAAGCGATGGGACTTGCTTCGTCCGTGCAACGGCGAAGAGAAAAGAAAGCCCACGCCGCGCGCCGATGATCATCTCTTTCTGGCATTAAGCATAAATTTTCAGATCCTAAAAAATATGTCGAAAAGATTTCCTCTTTCAGAAATTGGGGCTAATATGTCCGTGTAGGCAAAGAAATTTGCTTCGCTCACATATCAACATAATCCCCGCAATCGGGGTGAAGGAGCCTTATGAGCCTTATAGTATCCGGAAAACACATGAATGTCGGGGAAGCCCTGACCATCCGAATCACTGATCGTGTAGAGGACGCCGTATCCAAATACTTTTCCAACGGCTATTCCGGACAAGTTACTATAGAGAAGATGGGAAACTGGTTTGAATGCGATTGTTCAATTCATCTGAACAGCGGAGCGGTTCTCCAAGCAAAAGCCAAAACAAATGACCCAACTACTTGTTTTGATGACGCCGCTGAAAAAATTGAAAAGCGGATGCGTCGCTATAAACGTCGCTTGAAAGACCATCACGCTCACGGAAATGTTAAATCTGCACAAGCTTTTTATTCAGTTGTTGAACAGCCCGATGTTGACGAAGAAATCACAGAGGATTATAGCCCCTTGATCGTTGCGGAATCGACGACGACCGTAAACACGCAAAGCGTGGCACAGGCTGTTGTTCAATTGGACTTGACCGACAATCCTGTTGTGGTGTTCAAGAATGCCGCTAACGGCGAGATAAATGTCATATATCGCCGTAATGACGGCAATATCGGTTGGGTGGACCCTTCACGGGGAAAATAACCTTTTAACCTGAGCGTTGAATAAAGTAGGAAGTTTGAGATGGATCTGACTGATCTTATTGGCCGTGACGATATTCATGTTTCGTTTAAAGCCAGCTGTAAAAAACAGGTCCTGCAGGATCTCGCGAGCATTGCGGCTGATAAAACTGGTATCAGTGAGCAGGAAATTTTTCACACGCTTTTGGAGCGAGAAAAACTTGGCTCAACGGGCGTGGGTAATGGTATTGCCATTCCTCATGGAAAGCTGGACAAGCTCGATAAGATCCAAGGCGTTGTAGCATTCTTGGAAAATCCTGTTGATTTCGACGCAATGGATGATCAGCCGGTTGATATTGTATTTCTATTATTGGCGCCCGATGCTGCGGGCGCTGATCATCTTAAGGCTTTGTCGCGTATCGCACGGATATTAAGAGAGCCTGATATGCTTCAAAAATTGCGAAATTCGACAGACAGCGAAAACTTGCATCAATTGCTTTGCTTGTCTCAAACTCCGCATGCGGCTTAGTTCATCAAAGGCACAAACTTAAGTTTCAATGGACGCTAACGATCTTTAGGTCTTGGTCTGCACCAAAGTGCCAGGCTGCATTCGCACTGCCGCATAGGGCCATTGCTTCACCCCTGGCGGAATATACACCCCAAGCGCTTTCCAATTTCACGTCGACAGGCAGTTCAGGTAACTCATCCTTGTTTAGCTGGCGTACATAGCCCACCAAGCCATCACCCAGACCGAGCAATTCGACATTTCGCGTTTCTTGAGATGAATCGCTGTTTTCAATATCGCCAGTTTTCATATCATTAGTCCAATCTGTTTATTTTAATTTGACGCGCTGTGGAGACAGGCTCAGGCCTCATCAGATCAATAGAGAGTAGCCCGTTTTTCAACTCAGCACCTTCGATCTCAATGCCCGCAGCCAGAATAAAGTTTTTCTGAAACTGCCTTGCAGCGATCCCGCGGTGAAGAAACTCTCTTTCAGGATCTACAAGCTGACGTCCTTTGATTGTCAATTGATTGTTTTCTATGGACACATCCAGATCATCATCTGAAAACCCAGCAACCGCCAAGGTAATGCGAAGTTTAACAATACCATCGTCATCAACTTTTTCGATATTGTAGGGCGGATAACCATCGCCGCTGGTGCGGGTAATCTTTTCCACCATTCTCTCGATTTCTTCAAACCCAAGAAGAAGCGGACTAGTAAGAGTCGTGATACGCGTCATTTTCAAATTCCTTGACCCCACTTTTGTAAAACCTGTCTAAGCGGTCATATACAAAAGTCTGGCGATCTAGAGTTCCAGCCCGTTTTGGCACTGTTAGTGATAATATGGGCGTTCGCGGCATTAGGTTCAAGGTTTGAAAAATCGATAAATATCGACCTTAAAAGCTGTATGCGTTCAAGAAAGATGACAAATTGAAATAGACTGTCTAAAAAGATGCGAAAATTGCCCAATTTTCCTATTTCAGGGCAATGCAACTACTTTAATTAATTCAACCGGAGACTTTGATGAGCACTAAAAAAACCACCCGACGGATCGATGTCGCTGGCCTAAAGGTCGATGAGCGCTTGTATGAATTTGTGAACGAAAAAGCGCTATCAGGAAGCGGCGTGAAACAGGGTGCGTTTTGGAAAGGTTTTGCGGCAATCCTTGCTGATTTGACGGATAAGAACAAAGCACTACTCGCAAAGCGCGATGATTTTCAGAACCAGATTGATCAGTGGTATCTCGACAACCCCGGCAAATATAGTGACATGAAAGCCTATAAGGCATTTCTAAAAAAGATTGGATATCTGATTCCAGAAGGTAAAGCGTTTTCTGTTTCAACTTCCAAGGTTGATGATGAATTGGCGCGTATTGCCGGCGCGCAGCTGGTCGTTCCGGTTATGAATGCGCGCTATGCACTGAATGCTGCCAATGCGAGATGGGGATCATTATACGATGCTCTATATGGAACAGATGCAATTTCCGAAGCCAAGGGTGCAGAAAAAGGGAAAGCCTATAATCCGGTACGTGGTAAAAAAGTTGTCGCTTTTGGGCAGAAATTCCTCGATGAAGCAGCGCCCCTAAAAGGCGCAAAGCATTCGCAAGTTAAATCCTATTCTATCAAGGGCGGCAAATTGGTTGCTGAACTTGCAAAAGATACAACGACCCTTGCTGATCCAAAAAAACTTGCTGGTTATACGGGCGATCCAAAAGCCCCTTCTTCAATTTTGTTGGTAAACAATGATCTGCATATAGAAATCGTTGTGAATGAAAACCACCCGATTGGCAGCACCGATAAAGCGCATGTTTCAGACATCATTTTAGAATCGGCCATTTCTGCAATTATGGACTGCGAGGATTCGATCGCAGCTGTAGATGCGGAAGACAAGGTCGTGGTCTATCAAAACTGGCTTGGCCTTATGGATGGCACTTTGGAAGACAGTTTCAAAAAGGGTGGCAAAACTGTCAGCCGAAAATTGAACCCTGACAAATCCTATCTTAAGCCCAATGGCAAACCGGCAACGCTTCCAGGCCGAGCTTTGATGTTTGTTCGCAATGTGGGCCATCTGATGACCAATCCAGCCATCTTGAACAAGGCTGGCGAAGAAATACCCGAAGGTATCATGGATGCGGTGATAACTGCCCTATGTGCGCTTCAGGATGTTGGTCCTAAAGGGCGCTTCATGAATTCCCGCAAAGGCTCTTTTTATATCGTAAAGCCAAAAATGCACGGTCCTGAAGAGGTGGCATTTGCCAATACACTGTTTGGCCGCGTTGAAGATCTATTGGGCATGAAACGCAATACCATCAAAATGGGTATTATGGATGAAGAACGCCGCACGAGCATCAATTTGATAGAATGCATCCGGGCAGCGAAATCGCGTGTTGTATTCATCAATACCGGCTTCCTTGATCGTACAGGTGATGAGATTCACACTTCGATGAACGCCGGACCGATGATCCGTAAAGCCGATATGAAAGCCTCAACCTGGATCGCAGCTTATGAAAACAACAATGTTGATGTCGGCCTTGCTTGCGGTCTTGCGGGACGCGCGCAAATTGGCAAAGGCATGTGGGCAGCTCCTGACATGATGGCTGACATGCTCAAAACTAAAATTGGCCATCCTAAGTCTGGGGCCAACACTGCTTGGGTTCCCTCGCCAACGGCAGCAACCCTGCATGCTACTCATTACCATCAGGTCAGCGTTGCTGATGTGCAGAAGAAAATTGCAAAACGCAAAAAAGCTAAAGTAGAAGATATTCTAAACGTGCCTGTTGCCACACGCCCGAATTGGGGCAAGGCAGCGATCAAGCAAGAGCTTGATAACAATTCACAAGGCATTTTGGGCTATGTGGTTCGCTGGATAGACCAAGGCGTTGGGTGCTCAAAAGTACCTGATATTCACAATGTTGGCCTGATGGAAGATCGCGCGACATTGCGTATTTCCTCACAGCACATGGCAAACTGGTTACATCATGGCGTTTGTTCAAAGGCCGATGTTATGGCCTCATTGAAACGCATGGCCAAGATCGTTGATAAACAAAACAAAGGCGATCCGCTGTATATCAATATGGCACCCGATTTCGATAAATCGATTGCGTTCCAAGCTGCCTGCGACTTAGTATTGTTAGGCCGCGAGCAGCCGTCTGGCTATACAGAACCTGTTTTGCATCGCCGCCGTCGCGAGCTTAAAGGCACTTAAATCCATCTTAACAATCGACACAAAAAAACCCGCCGATTTGGCGGGTTTTTTATTCCATTTTGAAACGTTGTTACTGGAAAACGACTACTTTTGCCCGACCTTTGACGCGGGAATACAGGTCAACAATATCCAGATTGATCAAACGAATGCATCCTGATGATGCAGCTGTTCCGATAGACGACCAAATTGGCGTGCCATGCAAACGGTATAATGTGTCTTTGCCGTCCTGAAAAAGATAAAGAGCACGTGCGCCAAGCGGGTTATCAAGGCCTGGAGGCATGCCGCCATTGTCGACGCCGTATTTAATCAATTCAGGCTTACGGGCGATCATTTCTTCTGGCGGAGTCCATTTTGGCCATTCCTGTTTCCAGCCAACATAAGCGGTTCCTTGCCATTCAAAACCTTGCTTGCCTACACCAACGCCATAGCGAATTGCCATACCATCAGGTTCAATCAGATAAAGATAACGCTTGGCGACATCGACTACGATTGTGCCAACTTTTTCCTTGGTCACATAGGCAACGCGTTGACGTAGAAACTGTTTGTCCATCTCTTTTACCGGTATCGCCGGGAGAGTGAATTCACCATCGCTGCGCTGTCCATAGTCACGGATGAACTCGTTAGACGGAACCTGGCTAGTGTTAAACCCTGGAAGTTTTCCATTAAACGTCGAAAAACTAGGTCCTGTATAGGTACATCCAGAAAGGAGCACCACACTGCAAAGAGCTGGCAATAATTTGCGAAAATTGATTTTCATAATTTTTCCTGATTTCTTGGGTGCCGCATAAACTTGCCCCTGCGCCCTAAGTTCACCTAAAACGCATTGGTGTTCTTTCGCAATCTGAATTTCGTATTTTACGATGCATTTGATACCCTGTTTCAGAATCAGCACGCTTTTGATCATGCTGATGAGCATATGAATTGCTCTGTTTGGTTATTGAAAGGGACTGATCTCGGATGCCAATTGTAAAGATCGCAGGACAAAACCCGTTAGTAGATGGGCGCCAGTCAGACAATGCCTTGGCAATCCAGCGGGGCATGATCCGTCATCTTCACCACTGCGGGCATGTCGTATTACCCGAATTCCCCCTTTCAAACGGCAGGAGAGCTGACCTGATCACACTTGATCGCAAAGGCATATTCACCTTAATTGAGATCAAAAGCTCCATAGAGGATTTCAGGGTTGATAAGAAATGGCCTGAATATGCTGCTTTTTGCGACCGCTTTGCCTTTGCAACATTGCCATCGGTTCCGTTTGATATTTTCCCTGAAACAGAAGGTCTTTTTATCGCCGACAGTTTTAGCGCTGAAATGTATAGAGAACCTAATGAAGATCGCCTTTCACCAGCGACCAGAAAAGCTATGACACTTCGCTTTGCCCGCATTGCGGCGCAGCGCAACGAGCGTGTTACACAATATGCCATAACCCATGGCTATGCGATGCCTGAAGGTGATGACGAAGAATAGACTAGCGCGGCGCGCGTTTTGCTAAAATGCGCTGCAAGGTGCGCCGATGCATATTCAAGCGACGAGCGGTTTCAGATACATTGCGGTCACACAATTCATAGACCCTTAGAATATGCTCCCACCGCACCCTGTCTGCCGACATCGGGTTTTCTGGCGGCTCAGCTTTTTCATCAGGAAGACGCATCAGCGCCGCGAATACTTCATCGGCGTCCGCTGGCTTTGAAAGGTAATCTACAGCACCCATTTTAACGGCAGTTACCGCAGTGGCAATGTTACCATAGCCCGTTAGAATGATCGCTTTGCAATCTGGCTTCACTTTGTGAATGGCAGCGATAACATCAAGACCATTGCCATCTCCCAAACGCATGTCGACAACAGCAAAATCGGGTGGTGTCATTCTGATTTTTACTTGTGCTTCCGTGATCGATTCGCACATTTCAACCTCAAAGCCACGCGTTTCCATTGCGCGTCCTAGCCTTGTCAGGAACGGTTTGTCATCGTCGACCAGAAGCAATCTTTTGTTTTCAGGTAACTCAGTCATATTATCTATCGCACTGTTATTTTTTATAACTCATACATAGCGTCAATAGAGCATTTGGCAAAGCCTTGGGCAAAAAACTATAGTTCAATGCTAAATTATCATGAATTTTAGTCGAAAGCCCGTTCCAATTAGCGTTTTTCAAAAATATCCCGTTCCCAAATAATTGTTACCAAGGCGCCAGATTTTCTTTGAGAAGAATTGTTCGAAAATATCAGTTCTGCGCCGTTGCGCTCTAGAAGAGTTTTGGCGATAAACAGCCCAAGCCCAAGCCCACCCCCAGAGGCTTCATTTACCCCAATGCGGCTGCTGATGAACGGCTCTCCAATTTTCTCAAGAATGTTTACCGGAAATCCTTTTCCATCATCAGAAATTGTGAAAACTACTTGGGTTGCAGTCCATTCGCTTTTGAACGTCACCTTAGTTTTGGCAAAGTCTACGGCGTTTTCCACCAGATTTCCCAACCCGTATAATACGGCGGCGTTTCTGCGAATAACTGGCATTGGTTCATCGCCATGATTTTCCAAAATCAGTTTTATGCCTCGCTCTCGATGGGGCTCTGCTACCTCTTCCATCAATAACCGAACCGATAGGGCTGTTATGTTTTCGTCTTCTTGTGATGACAATGTAGAAATCTTACGGAGAATTTCACGACATCGCTCTGCCTGGCTTTTTAACAACTCTGCATCTTCGTAGAGCGAGGAATTTTTCTCGGCGCTCAACAATAGCTCTTTTGCAACAAGCGTAATGGTCGCCAAAGGTGTTCCAAGTTCATGAGCGGCGGCGGCGGCTAAGCCATCAAGATTGGAAATATGCTGTTCGCGTTGAAGAACAATCTCTGTAGCGGCAAGGGCATCTGCAAGTTTGCGCGATTCATTGGCAACTCGGAATGTGTAGACAGACGTAAAACCCATCGTCGAAACGATGGCTACCCAGATACCCAACTTCAACTCAAGCGGCATGATCATCCCACCTGGTTCAAACCAGGGTAGAGGAAGATGAAAAAATACCAGAAATATCGAAACCATTAATGCGAGAACAAATAGGGGCAACACTTCGCGACTCTTTTGGGCGGCGGCTGAAACCACAACAGGCACCGCAATGAGCATGGCAAAAGGATTCTGAATACCACCAGTCAAAAACAACAGAACCGTCAGTTGCAGAATATCATAGGCAAGCAGCGCTGAAACAGATTGGCCCCGCCAGCGCGCATTTGCAGGATAACGGAAACGCAAAAATACATTGAGCCAGGCCGAGGCTGCAATGACCAACAGGCATGGCAATAGCAGCAATTCAAAACCGAATTGGAAATATACAAACAGAACAGTGATGGTTTGTCCGATTACTGCTAACCAGCGAATCCGGGTGAGCGTTTCCAGACGAAGCGCCAAACTCTCCCTATGCTGTGTAATGTTTTCCTGCACTCAATTTTCCTAAATTAACTTTCAATGTTCATATTCTAGTTCTTACTTACTCTAGGTTTGGCCCGAGCTGTTGCTTCTGCATTGGCAGGATCCTCCGGCCACAAGTGCTTTGGATAGCGACCGCGCAACTCTCGCCTCACCTCAGCCCAGCTGCCTTTCCAGAAGCCTGCTATGTCTTCACTGGTTTGAATAGGTCGCATAGCAGGTGATAAAAACTCAAGGGTCAATGGAATTTTTCCATCGAGAAGTCTTGGATGAATTTTCATGCCGAAGAACTCTTGCACTTTTGCCTTTAGCACAATCTTATTGTCTTGATAGTGCAATGAATGGGTAGACCCACTTGGTAGGGTAAAACTGGTAGGGGCCAATTGCGAAAGGCGCTTCGTATTCTCGTATCCCAATTTCAGTGAAAACCCATCCAACAGGTTTTGTGAGCTGATATCGGCATATCCCTTCACCGTAGGGATGACAGGCAATAGCCAATTTTCCAAATCTTCCTCTAGTGCTTCATTGGAAAAATCAGGAAACATATCTGGCAATTGCTGGTGCAAAAATACTGCCCGATCACGGAATGAAGTGACAGTATTTGAAAATTTCAACTTACCCAGACCATCCCGTTTCAATTGCTCAATCAAACGATTTGGTATGTTATCATCCGACTGTAATGGAACAGAAGAAGACGCCAATTCAAGCTCTCCTAAAGACTGAATTTGCCGCGCTCGAAACCGCTCTGAATTAGCATCAAAATTCAATATTCTTTCAGACTTGATGTGTTCTCCGTGATGAAACTGTATCTCTTCAGAAGTGATTGCAGCAGCCTGAAGGATGCGCGCAGACGCTGCCGATCCCTGCAACTCACAGGCGACGATGTGTTTTTCTTTGGCAAGAGGTGAAAGGCCGTCAAGGCGCGCACGCCTGCCATTGACCAATTTGAACAGAGCTTCACCATGTGCATTGGTGCCCATATATGCAGCTATGCGTTCAGGCCAAGCAAATGAAAGACTTGTCCCAACGGATAATTCCTCCCCTAATTTTCGAGCAGATGGATTGCGCGCAAAACCATCAGCCATCTTGCGCAATTTGATAGCCCGATCGCTTTTTTCGCGTTTTGCCTGTTCAAAACGCTTTGCAAGATCAATGCTCGTTCCGCCTAATCCGCGCTCTTCCAATAAAAGAGCGAGGAATGCGGTGTTATTTGCTGAGCCCAGTTTCGAAGCCTCTAAAACCATATGTGCGAGCCGTGGTGGCAGGGGAAAATCACGTAAGGCTTTTCCTGTTTCAGTGATTTGACCCTGAGCATTCAAAGCGTTTAGCAAAACCAAAAGCTCTCTTGCCTCATTCCAAGACTTTTTTGGGGGTTCATCCAGCCATTTCATTTGCGAAGGGTCGCTAACCCCCCATCGGGCTAGATCAAGAACCAAACCCGTCAAGTCTGCCTCGAGGATTTGCGGCCTCTCATAATCGGGCAGTGAGCCTGTTTGCCCCTCATGCCAGAGGCGAATTGCTGTGCCGGGAGCTGTTCGACCCGCTCTACCTGCGCGCTGATCTAACGATGCTTTCGATGCCTTGATTGTAACCAGTCTTGATAAGCCTGTGGATGGTTCGAAACGTGGGACTCTTGCTAGGCCGCTATCGATGATTACGCTTACGCCATCGATTGTTATAGACGTTTCTGCTATCGATGTGGCTAACACCACTTTGCGGCTTCCCTTTTCTGGCGGGCTTATGGTTTTGGTTTGTTTTCCCTGATCCAAAGAGCCGTATAATTCGCAAATCTGAATGTTTGACGGCAGACCCGTCAAACGCTCTGCCGTTCTGTGAATTTCAGCCTGACCAGGTAAAAAACACAAGATGCTGCCATCATGTTCTTTTAAAGCATTGCGAACTGCCATTGCCATGGTGTCCTCAATGCGCTCACTTAGATTTTTAGATTGATAGGAAATGCTGACAGGATAACTGCGGCCTTTACTTTCAACAACGCGCGCCTTGGTTTCACCGCCTAGCAGAGATGAGACTTTGGCCCCGTCCAAAGTAGCCGACATGGGAAGGATGCGGAGATCAGGATGCAAAGCTTCCTGCGTATCCAAGGCAAGCGCAAGTGCAAAATCGCTATCAAGATTACGTTCGTGAAACTCATCAAAAAGTACCGCACCAACTCCGGCAAGTTCGGGGTCGTTCATGATTGTGCGAACAAATACGCCATCGGTCACAATTTCGATGCGTGTGTCTTTGCTGACTTTGGTGTCGAGCCGCATACGATATCCAACGGTTTGTCCCGGTTGCTCACCAAAAAGCGACGCCATATGACTGGCAGCAGAACGGGCTGCAAGCCTGCGAGGCTCAAGCATGATAATCTTTTTTCCTGCCAGCCAAGCTTGATCCAACAAAGCCATTGGAACCCTGCTGGTCTTGCCCGCGCCGGGAGATGCCACTAAGACCGCCGAATTATTGCTGTCCAGTGCTGCCATTAAATCAGACAACACCTCATCAATTGGCAATGAGGGTAAGTTGCGAGCAAGATAGGATTTGATGGTCATTCTTGCTAATCGACCAAACGAATGATTTGACCGCCGGCTGCCTCAGCATCTTCAGCATCGTGGGTTACAAGGAGAACCGGTAAGTTGCGCTTAGTTGCCTGTGAAAACACAAACTGCCGCATTTGCTGTCTTAGATCGGCGTCAAGTTTTGAAAACGGTTCATCCAATAGCAAAGCGCGAGGCTCTGCCAAAAGTACTCGCATCAGAGCAATCCGCGATTTTTGCCCTCCAGACAGCGTTTCTGGATCACGATCACCCAATCCCTCCAGACCAGCATTTTCCAATGCCTGTGTTACTAATTCAAGGCGTTGGGCGTTGTTGCCTGCCGCAGATTTTGGGATCGCAAAAGCCAGATTTTGATAGACCGACATATGTGGGAATAACAGCGCGTCTTGGAACAAGAGACCCACGCGACGTTTTTCTGGCGCAAGCGCGATCAGGCTTTCACCCTGAAATGTCACATCTCCGCTGGCTGTAAATGCAGGATCCAAAAACCCTGCAATAAACGCCAGAAGGCTGGACTTTCCGGATCCAGATGGTCCCATGACTGTCAGAACGTCTCCTGGACCGACATCCTGATTAATTGTCAAAAGCGTCTTACTACCAAGCGCTATCGATACATTGGATAAACGAAGAGAAGCAGGTTCTGTGCGTGCATTAGTTTGTTCTCTACCCATCATGCCCCTCCCTTCATCCCTTTTCGACCAGCAAAAACAAAAGCTGGAATGGCCGCCGCACAGACAAACCCTAAAAACGGCAACAACATTTGTAAGAACGCGTAGACGCCAATTACCCTGCGATCTCCTCCCGATGCAAGGGCAACCGCCTCTGTCGTCAAAGTCGGCCATCTTCCTGCGCCAATTAAAACGGTTGGCAAATACTGGCCGATCGATACCGCAAATCCGATCGCCATTGCCACCAATATGGGTCGCAATAAAAGAGGCATTCGTATTCGCCAAAATACCCGATTTTCGCCAATGCCCATCGAAGCGGCTGCCCAACTATATCGTTTATCATATGCCCGCCAGGGATCAGACAATGATAGAAATACATAAGGCAGAACAAATACAAGATGAACGATAACCAATGCGGAAAAACTTGTGTTAATACCGATAGAAAGAAACAGCATTTGAAGGCCAAACAGAAAAGCAGGCTGAGGGATGATCAACGGTAAATAGAGCAATTGCAAAGAGCGATAGCCGCCGGTTTTCCCTGTGCGGGCCTCACGCTCCAAGCAAGCCAAAGCGATTGCAATTGCTATAAGCGTTGATATCAAACCCAAGATCAATGTGACCCTGAATGGCGTGCCAACAGCGGCCAATTGTCGTTGCCAGTGGTACAGTGTAAAGCCGCGCGGCAATGCATCTGGAAAACTCCAATAGGCTGCAAACGACCAAATTCCCAAAATGGTCATGCCAATGAAAATCATCAGAGCAGTCAACATCAATGAGAAGCCTGAGAGGTATCTGGCCAGTTTGTCTTTTTGAACCCGCGCGCCTTTGGACACTCGGTTTTCGAACAATATTTTCACTAGCCGCTCAGCGCCAAGCCATACCAACAGCGCAAAACCAGTGAGCAGAAATTGAACAATAGCGCCAGCGGATGCCTGAAAACGAAACGTCAAATCAGGATCATTTAGCCAGCCAATCAAACGAACTGCCAAAGGTTCTGGGTTGGTGGGGCCGAGAATAAGAGCAACATCGACGACCGATGACGCATAGGCAATCACAGCAAATACGGCCAAACGAACCTGGCGATATATCAGCGGCCAAGATGTAAAGAGAAAGCCAGCCATACGGCCATACCCAAGACTTGTTGCAACTTTCGAATGTTCGACGCTCCGCACCTGTCCCATCGCCGCCAGACAAACCAGAAACAAGAATGGTATCTCTTTAATGACTAGGCCTGCCATCATGGTAAGGCCCATAGGATCATTGATAATTTGCCAGTCAGGCGGACGGGTGAACCCTGTCAATTCTGGCGAAATCAAACGCATGATCCACCCGGATGGCGCGATCATGAATGCCAGCCCGAATGCTACGGCTGCATGGGGAATGGACAGCAATGGTGAAACGAGATGCTGAACCCGAATGAATAATTTGGTTCCGGACCATGCTGCGAAAAACAGCATGACAAGGCACAGAGAAATTCCGGTTGTCACCAACCCGGTTGCCAAACTCAAAGATATTGAGATCCAAATTCCAGGCTCTGCAAAAAATGAGGCAAAGTGAATTAGAGTTACGTGATGCCCACCAAGTGCTGGGAAATAACCAAAGGCTGGCAATAATGTCGCCAGCAGGCCGCAAAAAATTGGACCTGCAAGAACGAGAACTGCAAAGGGCGGGGCAAAACGTAACATGGGCACCACTTTGGCAGGACACAAATCCAAAGCCAAGACAAAGGTTTATGCATGCCGTTCCCTTCAACCTATTGGTCAAAGTAAGTTGAATGACGCTGCTTTAACGAAAAGCGGGTTAACCAAAAACCAGATCTTAATTGGCCACTCCGTATCGGCGTGTCCATTCTTTCTCAAGACGCTCCATCCAACTTGCATGAGGCTCGTTAAAGCTCGGACCTAATTCTGAAGGTTTCAAAGTGGCTATGCCAAGATCTAAGCTATCGAATTGATCCTGCATATCCTGTGTGAGGCTTGTGGTGTCCAACACTGTTGGATCACCCCAAATTTGCGGATCCTGTTTGCGCAGCTGAGCCTCAGGGGAAATCAGGAAGTTTGCAAATACCAATGCTCCTTCCTTAGCTGCAGCGTTGTAAGGAATAGCCACAAAATGCGTATTGCCTAGAGTTCCGCCAGAAAACACAAAGGAACGCACCGTGTCCGGCAATTCGTTATTCGCAATGGCATTGGATGCTTCTGCAGGTGAGAACGCAAACGCTATGTCAACTTCATTGTCCGCCAAAAGCTGACGATGAGCTTCTTTGTTTTTAGGGAACGTTGCACCGCTGCGCCAAAGATTTTTATGCATGGTATCAAGCGCGGCAAAGAACGGCTCAACCGTCTTCTCAAAGCTTGCTTCATCTACAGGCTTTTGCAGCATCTCTTTATCGGCGACTGTTTCGATCAAGGCTTGCTTCAAAAAAGATGATCCAACAAAATCTGGCGGCGAAGGGTAGGTGAAGCGTCCTGGATTTTTTACGGTCCAAGCCACGAGCTCTGCAAATGAATCAGGCATTTCAATATTACGTGCCGTATCATGGAAGAACACCATTTTAGCCATGCCCCAAGGAGATTCTTGTCCATCGGTTGGCTCTGTAAAATCTGTCAGGATGGTTGGCTTATTCTTCCAATCGACAAATTGCCAATTCGGCAGTTTTTGAGCCCAGCCTGCCTCTAACAACAGACCCTGTTTTTTCATGTTGACGAAATTTTCGCCATTTATCCAGATGAGATCGATCTCACCGCCTTCATTAACGCCAGCAGCTTTTGCCGCCACCACTGCTGAAACTGCATTCGCCGTATCATCAAGTTTCGTGTGATTGACGGTTACGCCGTATTTTTCTTGAACTTGATCTGCTGCCCAACGAATGTAGTCATTGATGTTTTGAGCGCCGCCCCAAGCGTTGAAATAGACGGTTTGCCCGCGAGCAGCCTCTTCAACTGATTTCCAATTAGAGACATCTACCGCAAAGGCTTGAGATGTAAGAAGAGTGGATAACGCCAATCCGGCGAGAATGTGTTTCATAGTTTACTCCCAGCAAGGCGCATGAATGCACCAACGTGAATTTTTCGGTAGAATAAGCTTATAGGCATAAGCAGGGCAGCACAAAACACACAAATGTGAATTGGCTACCTGCGCCGATGCAAACACTTGCGATATTTTTACTTCGTCATATCGACTGAAACACGCCCACGCACTTTTCCATCAACAATATTCGTTGCAGTTTCAATGATATTATCAAACCCGATAACCGTTGTGATGGCTTCAAGTTTTTTCAAGTCCAGATCCTTTGCAATTCGGCCCCAAGCTTCAATACGTTTTTCCTTTGGCTGCATGACGGAATCGACGCCCAATAATGAAACGCCACGAAGAATAAACGGCATGACGGTCATAGGCAGATCAAAGCCTTGAGCCAAACCGCAGGCTGCAACAGCACCGCCATAATTGGTTTGCGCAATAATATTTGCCAATGTGTGGCTACCTACAGCATCAACGCCGCCTGCCCATCTTTCTTTACCCATGGGTCTACCTGGTTCTGAAAGCTCTTTGCGGTCTATAATTTCGCTGGCCCCAAGGGAAGTAAGAAACTCACTCTCCTCAGGACGGCCAGTTGAAGCAATAACATGGTATCCTAGCTTCGATAAGATAGCGATTGCTACTGAGCCAACACCGCCATTAGCGCCCGTTACCACGATAGGCCCAGTTGATGGTTCAATCCCTGCATCTTCCAACGCCATCACACAAAGCATTGCGGTATAGCCAGCAGTTCCAACGCCCATGGCCTGAATTGGCGTCAAGCCTTTTGGCATTGGGATTAACCAATTCGCAGACAGGCGGGCTTTTTGTGCATAGGCTCCCCAATGGGTCTCGCCTACGCCAAAACCGTTCAACAATACTTTATCGCCTTTTGAAAAAGCGGGGCTGTCAGATTTTGAAACAGTGCCGACCAGGTCGATACCGGGAACCATTGGCCAATGGCGCACAACGGGACTCTTACCAGTAATAGCAAGACCATCTTTGTAGTTCACCGTGGTTGCTTCCACATCAACGGTCACATCACCTTCCATAAGATCAGCTTCTGTCAATTGCACCACATCGACGCTCTGCTTTTTTTCTTCATCGCGCGAAACTAAGATCGCCTTGAAAGTATCCGTCATATCAATTTCCTGTTTTTTGTTTCACAATTCAAATTACGTGGTTTTTCGTGATTTATAAATATACAGCACTTCGTCCAATACAATACAGGCCGCACCAATGGTAATGAAACTATCTGCCAAATTGAAAATGGCAAATGACCAAGTTTGTGTGTGGACCATGATAAAATCCACAACATGCCCGAGGAAAACCCTGTCTACCAAATTGCCGATAGCGCCGCCGAAAACCAAAGCGAAGCCTGTTTGAGACAACCATCTTGATTTTGGTGTTTCACGCCAGAGCCAAAGAACGAACACAATAATCAACACGGTAATAGCAACCAATACCCAATCATTGAGAAAAGACAAAAATGAAAAGGCAATCCCCTCATTCCAGGTTCTGAACCAAGATAGGAATGGCATTACAGGCACAGGCTCTTGAAATGGAAGGCTGGTTTCCACCCAATTCTTGACCGACAAATCTGCTCCGATTGCCAAAGCTGCAATAAGCCCTGATGTCCGTTTTCTCATATTTTCTCCGAAACACCGTCAAACGTATTGCCGCTGGAATGAGCTGCCATGTTTAGCGAATCTCTCTTAATTTCAAATAGCATAACACCTGTGGCAATTGCCAAATTTAGTGAGTCCGCTTCGCCAGACATGGGAATGATAACGACATCATCACAACATTTTGCCAATGCATCGGTAAGTCCTTGTTGCTCATTACCCATCAGTAAAAGAGTAGGAGAACTGCTCCACTCGATTGAGCGATAATCAACGGCTCCAGCCAAATGCGTTCCAACTACACGGCCTTTATAGGTTTTCCGCCAGTCAAGAAACTCGTCTTCGCTCATACGTGCCAGCGGAACATGGAAAATGGAGCCCATTGTTGCCCTTGTGGCTTCCAGAGAAAAAGGATCGGTCGTGTCACCAATTAGCAAAACACCCTTTACTCCGACAGCATCACAGGTACGCAAAATGGTACCCAGATTTCCAGGATCTCTTACGCGGTCCAAAGCCAGCAATACATCGCCATTTTTTACCGCAAGTTCTTGAATGTGATCACAGCTACGCCAGTTTTGATGAAAAACACCGATGACCGTTTGCGGATTATCGCGCTTTGAAATCGCCGCCAATACTTTATCATTTACTTCGAGAATATCAGCTGAAACTGCATTGCATTTGGCGGCCAAATCCTGAAGAGGCAAATTACTGATCATTGATTTATTGTAGATCAGCGTTTCTATTTTCCAGCCGCTATTTAATGCATCGGTGACAAGTTTCATGCCCTCAGCCAAAAACAACCCGCTGGCGTCACGGTTCTTTTTTTGAGAAAGTGCTTTAATATCCTTGATGATTGGATTGGATGTTGAGGTAACTTCTTTGACCCGGCCACCGCCGTTCGAGCTCTCCATCATTCAGCTACCCATCTTGAAAACATCGAGGTGGAAAGACGACGGTCAGAATTTTCAGTTTTGATGGTCAACTCGCCAGACTCAAGCATGCCGCCCAAATCACCATACACTTCCTGCATCAATTCGTGGATCGAAAGGAACGAGGCTCTGATCGTGTATGCCGTCAAAATGGTAAAAAGTGGCTTTGGCGATACTAATTCGCGGCAAAGATCGACCATATAAGGCAGATGCTCAAACATTTGCCAGACTTCACCTTTTGGACCGCGCCCGAATGCAGGGGGGTCCAGCAATATCCCATCATAGGTATTGCCTCGGCGGACTTCGCGCTCGCAAAACTTCACGGCATCTTCACATATCCAGCGGATGGGTTTGTTTTCAAGACCCGCTATTTCCTGATTTTCTCGTGCCCAACCTATCGCTTTCTTGGAGGCGTCCACATGAGTTACGTAAGCGCCAGCGCGGGCAGCGACCAGGGAGGCAACACCCGTATAGCCAAACAGATTGAGAACTTTGGGCGGTTCATTGCCTGTCGCTTTCTTCAAACTATCTGCCATGAACTGCCAATGGGCGGCTTGTTCTGGAAACACGCCTGTGTGGCGAAAAGAAGTAAAGCGCCCATGAAATGGCATTCCCTTCCAGGCCATTGGAAAGGTTTCCTCCAACTGTTTTTTCGGAAATTGCCACCGCCCCAATCCTTCTTCATCTGTGTCGCCGGTAAAAATAGCATCGACGTTCAACCAATCATTAGTGGATAGGCTTTTTTGCCAAAATGCTTGTGCTTCAGGGCGGATAATTCGTAATTTTCCATAACGCTCGAGCTTTTGACCCTCGCCAGAATCCAGCAAAGCATAGTCAGCATCAGGTAAAGTCTCGAGAAGCGTACCTGTTTTTTCAGAAATTCGTTTGGAGGCTGGTTTTCTTCTTGGTGGCTTGGATTGTATCGAAGCCATTTGGGCTGGGCCTGATTGTGCCTTGCCCTTGCGGTTTTCTGTCCGATTTTGCTCCGGAGCTGGTGATCTAACGGGTTTTTTATTTCTTGCCATTATTTTTCATTCAGCCAGTTGCTTGGCGACTTTGGTAGGATTATAGTCGCTTCTGATTTCGCGCTTTACCACCTGATTTTGTCTCTATGGGAGAGGCTTACCCGAATTTTCAGCCCGTTGGAACACCTTACTTATCGCCTAAATAGAATTAGGCGGCTTCGGGCAATTAATGGGGCGATTTTAATTGAACATTCACTGGGCGGTATGACTTGAGAATTCCTCTTACCCAAAGTAAGCTCAACCCTATCAACAACGATCCGGGAGAATGCAAATGGCAAATGAATATCGAGAAAATTACGGCAGCGTCTTTTTCGGCGGATTGGTGCTCTGTTTCATACTAGCCGTGATCGTTTATATGATTGGCTAGTCTAAACTTGCATCTCTGGAAAGACAAAAGCCGCCTGAAAAAGGCGGCTTTTTCATTTTTTGTAATAAATTACGCTGCTCGATCAGATAGAGAAATCGCTTTTAATTCAGGGTTAAGTTCAACAGCCAATTCTTCAGCTCGTTTTTTCTGATTTTCAGCTTCGCATTGCCATTTCACTGCATCAGTATGCTCGCGACGCGCGGCCTTGCGATAGCGGCCCTGCTTGAACCAAGTCGCCATGCTTCCAAGCACCATGCCAATCATCAGGGCTGCGAACAAAAACACGAAGAAAGGCAGGCTAAATGCGACTGCCGGATCGACAGAGTTAAACGGGTCTAGGCTCAATTGAACTGAATGGCGGTTAGCAACTGACAGCAAGATCAAAATGATCGCGACAGGCAAAGCGATGAATAGAAAAATCAGCTTTCTAAGCATTTTTATTTCCCAAATTTTCCGTTTTAGCCGTTTAGGCGTTCACGTAGTTCTTTGCCAGTCTTAAAAAATGGAACCCATTTTTCTTCAACCGAAACCTTTTCACCGGTACGAGGGTTTCTACCCTGTCTTGGCTTACGGTTTTTTACCGAAAATGCACCAAACCCGCGGAGCTCAACGCGATCTCCGTGTGCCAACGCTTCTGTGATCTGGCCCAATATGGCGTTCACGATATTTTCTACATCCCGCTGATAGAGATGCGGGTTTTTGTCTGCAATTAACTGAATGAGTTCGGACTTAATCATATGGATACACCCCCAGGGAAAATCAATTGGTTGATCCCACTTCAGACTTAATGTGCAACATTGAAATCAAACCGTCAAGAAATAGCCGATCTGGTAAGGCTTCGCGGATAGCTTCGATAGATTGACTTGATGGTGCCAGGCCCAGTTGCTCTGCCAACCATCTCAATCCCAAACTCGCGTTACCCGCAGGATTTGCAAACAAACCATCCGAGTCGCGTTTTGGACTCCAAGTCAGAATATCCAAATCGTCTGATAATTCTCTATTGTCTACAAGCCAGCTTTTCGCTGTTTCCTCATCGCCGATGGCATCAATCAAGCCGTTTTCCAACCCTTGCGATCCGGTAAAAATACTTCCGTCAGCCAGTTGCTTTGCCTTGAAATCTGTAAACTTACGCCGCTCAGCAACAATTGACACAAACCAGTTATACGTATCTTGCACCAGACGATCGATCATCGCTTTGGCTTCGGGTGTTGTTTCGTGAAAAGGCGATGGCTCTGCCTTTAGCGGCGCTGATTTAATCTCGTTTACTTCGATGCCAATTTTATCAAGTAATTCGGTCACTTGGCCATATTGGAAAATGACCCCGATGGATCCAACAATTGAAGACCGTCGTGCAACGATATGATCAGATGCTGCTGCAATCATATAGCCAGCAGACGCTGCCAAGGTTCCAACTGACGTAACCACAGGCTTGGTTTTTCCCAAGGAAAGAACTGCCTCATAAATTGCTTCACCGCCAACGGTCGAACCGCCCGGCGAGGATATATCCAAAATCACGCCTTTGACTTGATCTTCGTCTTTCAAATCATCGAGTAAATCCAGCAATGGTTTATCATTGGTGATGACACCCGATATTTTGACGCGGGCTATGTGGTCAGCCTGTTTCTTACCAAGACCTTTAAACGCTCCTGCCGCAGACAACATGCCTAAAATCGCGAGAACAAGTAGAACCAGCGCAGCAATACGCCAAAAGGTAACCCGACGTTTCATGGCACGGCGGTCGATAATTTGGTCAGGAGTCATTTGAAAAACCGTCAATGGTTGCAATAGATCTTTCGAGTATCAACAAAATGAGAAATCAGCAAGGCAAGGTTTTGATCTCGAGAAAGCCAACAAGAAGCTTGTGATGCCATCTTGCACTTTAATTTTTCAATATAAAAAAACCCGCCTCAGTTTGAAGCGGGTTTCTTGTTTTTTAAATCGGTTTCAATTCTTAGAAAGCCATCGACTAATAATGCCGAACTGGTTTGTCTAAAGATTACTCGCCGTCTTTTTTCTTCAAAGCTGCGCCAAGGATATCGCCGAGTGATGCACCTGAATCAGATGAACCAAACTGTGCGACTGCTTCTTTCTCATCAGCAATTTCCATTGCCTTGATTGAAACACCAATTTTACGGCTTTTCTTGTCATACATGGTGATTCGTGCATCGACCTTTTGACCAACTGAGAAACGCTCTGGGCGCTGCTCGTCGCGGTCGCGGGAAAGATCGTTGCGCTTGATAAAGGTCAAAGCTTCTGAATCTACGAGTTTAACTTCGAGACCATTGTCTTTCACTTCAAGCACTTCACAGGTAACCACTGCGCCTTTTCTCAAGCCGCCAGCTTCTGCAGCATCACCAACCGGATCGCCTGAAAGCTGTTTGATACCAAGAGAGATACGCTCTTTTTCGATATCCACATCGAGAACAACGGCTTCAACTGTGTCGCCTTTGTTGTAATCTTCGATGGCTTCTTCGCCAGAACGGTTCCAATCAAGATCAGACAAGTGAACCATGCCGTCTACATCGCCATCAAGGCCGATGAAAAGACCGAATTCTGTCTTGTTCTTAACTTCGCCAGATACTTTTGCGCCCACAGGGAACTGTGTTGCAAAGCCCTGCCATGGATTTTCAAGCGTCTGCTTGAGACCCAAAGAGATGCGGCGTTTAGAAGGATCAACTTCAAGAACCTGAACATCGACTTCTTGGCTTGTCGCAACGATTTTACCAGGATGTACGTTTTTCTTGGTCCATGACATTTCTGAAACGTGGATCAGGCCTTCAATGCCTGGCTCGATTTCAACAAATGCACCGTAGTCGGTGATGTTGGTCACCCGGCCAGTAATTTTAGCGCCAACTGGATATTTCGCATCGATTGAATCCCAAGGATCGCTCTCAAGCTGCTTCATACCCAAGGAGATACGATGTGTATCCTGGTTCACGCGGATGATCTGAACTTTTACAGTTTGACCGATCTGAAGGATTTCAGATGGATGGTTGACACGACGCCAAGCCATATCCGTAACGTGAAGCAAGCCATCAATGCCGCCAAGGTCAACGAACGCACCATAATCGGTAACGTTTTTGACCACACCGTCAACAACCTGACCTTCTTCAAGGTTCTGAACGATTTCAGAACGCTGTTCGGCACGGCTCTCTTCCAAAATGGTACGGCGTGAAACAACAATGTTTCCACGGCGACGGTCCATCTTCAGAATTTCAAACGGCTGCGGGTTGTTCATCAATGGTGTAACATCTCGAACTGGACGAATATCCACCTGGGAGCGAGGCAAGAAAGCAACTGCACCATCGAGGTCGACAGTAAATCCGCCTTTGACCTGATTGAAGATAACACCTTCGACTTTTTCTTTTGCTTCGAATTTCTTTTCAAGACGGATCCAGCTTTCTTCACGACGCGCTTTTTCGCGTGACAGCATGGCTTCGCCCATCGCGTTTTCAACGCGCTCGATATAAACTTCAACTTCGTCGCCAACTTTAAGCGATCCGTCTTTGCTCATTGCGCCGAATTCTTTCAGCGGCACACGACCTTCAACTTTGAGGCCTACGTCGATCACAGCAAGATCTTTTTCAATAGCTGTGATGATCCCTTTAACAACGCTGCCTTCAACGACATCGTGGGTTTCAAAGGATTCGTTTAGAAGAGCTTCAAACTCTTCCATGGTTGGATTCATATTATTCATGGAGTCTCCTGACAGGGTGTTATCTGATCAGCCCTGCATGCGCCGTGGTTAGTGTTTCAATATGGCTTCATCTGGACCCTGCCTTGAGAAAGGCGTGCAAATTGCTGGCGCTGGGTCCGGAAAAACCGGGTTTTTTGAAAAATTCTCTCAAAGCTGAAAACAAAAGAAGTCCGCCAAGCCCTCAAAGGCTTTGTCGAACCTGCCATTTTCTGAATTTAGAGCCTTTTTCGGACTTATTTCGCCGCTTTCGCCTGTTCAACCAGTGCCAAAGCTGTGCGGAATGCGGTTTCTATATCCATTTTAGACGTATCAATCAAGTGCGCATCGGGCGCTTGTCTCAAAGGGGAATCTGCTCGTGCCGAATCGCGCTCGTCGCGCCTTTGAATATCGGCTGAAATTTCTCCCATATCAGCCACTCCGCCTTTGTTGACGATTTCATCAAACCGACGATGGGCGCGGACCGAAGTTGATGCTGTCACAAACAGTTTGATATCGGCATTGGGGCAAACAACGGTTGCAATGTCACGTCCATCCAGCACCGCACCTGATCCGCTGGCAGCAAATTTTCTTTGAGCCTCGACCAATACGGCGCGCACTTTGCTCATCACAGCAACCTTTGACGCTGCCTCACCAATATCATGGGCAGACAACACGGTTTTATCCAAAGCACCCAGATCAAGATTGGCAGCAACCTCAGCAGCTAATTCCTCATCATCCAATGGCAGGCCAACCTGCATCAAAGCATGACCCACGGCACGATAGGTCAAACCCGTGTCCAAATGCGGTAAATTAAAATGCTCCGCCAGTCTACGGGCAAGCGTACCTTTGCCTGAAGCAGCGGGGCCGTCGATGGCGATGATGAATGTCATTTGTTCGCTGCTGCCTCATCGCCGTTCGAGGGTGCTGAAGATTCAGGCAAAACAGACTTTCTCATGAAAAAATATCTATACAACGCGATCAAAACCAAGATCAACAGTCCGCCCATGGCAATTGTTGCGCTGATTGATTTGAGTAACGTCCAACCGCTCGCTTGTTCAGCCATTTCAGCGGTCAATCCGCCTGGCCCCATCTGCAGCATGACACGAACTGCGGCGTTTTCCAGATAGTCAAACACCGACCCTGCAATGGCAAAAACTGAAAATACCCAACCCCATCCTTTGAAATCCAAGCCAAGCAATCCACCTACCAGAACTATCGCAAGCAATGCTGGGTAAACTGAATCAAGACGTTGTTGTACTTCTATGTAGAAATCAATTCCATTGGAACCCAAGGCACCAATAAAGGTTTTGGCCTCTTCAAATGAGTATCCCGCCGGGCGAAGATCAAATGCTAAGTCTCCGCCCGCAAATTCGCTAAGTTTTGGCAATGACCAAAAAATCATCACCAAGTATATTAGGGTGGTTATGACAAATAGTAGCCAATAGATTTTCCAACGAGCTGAGAGCAATTTAGTCAAAATGCGCTCCTAATTCTCCCATCAGGCCGATAAACTCCGGGAAACTCGTCGCAATCGGCAATGTATCATCAACCGTAACCGGCTTTTCGCTGGCCATGCCCATCACCAGAAAGCTCATGGCGATTCTGTGATCGAGATGGGTTTGAACGGCCCTGCCGCCGCCAAGGCCTTTGCCATCAGGCCTGCCCGACACTTTCATCCAGTCTGGGCCTTCTGAAACTTCCACACCGTTCATTTCAAGGCCACGGGCAACTGCATCCAATCTATCTGACTCTTTTACGCGCAATTCGCCCACATCTTGCATCAAGGTTTCACCCTTAGCGAACGAGGCTGCAACGGCCAATACAGGATATTCGTCAATCATGGAGGCGGAGCGTTCGCCTGGCACTGTCACACCCTTCAATTCACTGGAGCGGACGCGTAAATCTGCAATGGTCTCACCGCCGCTTTCACGTGAATTGGATATTTCAATATCAGCGCCCATTTCGAGCAACGTGTTGATCAGTCCGGTTCTGGTCGGGTTCATCAAAATATTCTCAAGAAGCACGTCAGAGCCCGGCACGATCAATGCCGCAACAATCGGAAAAGCTGCAGACGAGGGATCGCATGGTACTTGAATATTACAGCCGGTTAGTTTCCCTTGTCCTTGAAGGCGGATATAGCGAACGCCGTCCTTGTCTGTTTCAACTTCAAGCTCAGCGCCAAAGCCTGTAAGCATTTTTTCTGTATGGTCACGGGTCATCACTGGTTCAATGACCGTTGTGATCCCCGGCGCATTTAGCCCCGCCAATAGAACTGCCGATTTCACCTGGGCAGACGGCATGGGAACGCGATATTCAACGGGAGCTGCAAATCTTGGCCCTTTAGTGGTGATCGGCAGTTTACAACCATCTGCCTGATCGATCACCTGTGTCCCGAACAATTTCAACGGATCAATGATCCGGCCCATGGGGCGTTTGGACAAAGAGGCGTCCCCCAAAAACGTGACCGGAAAGTCATAGGTGCCCACTAGCCCCATAAACAACCGGCAGCCTGTTCCTGAATTTCCAAAATCAATTGGCGCATCAGGTTCGAGAAGCAAGCCATTGCCGGTTCCCTTCACAACCCATTCATCTCCGATCTTTTCAACAAGAGCACCCAATGCACGGGTTGCCTTGGCGGAGTTTATAACGTCTTCACCTTCTAAAAGGCCTTTAATGCGCGTCTCGCCTCTTGCCACTCCGCCAAACAACAAAGAGCGATGAGATATGGATTTATCGCCTGGGATGACAGCTGTTCCAGTCAGGGCGCTACTTTTGCTGGAAACCATCGATGTTTTGGGGCCATGACCTGACATTGAACTAAATCTCACTTCGTGTACGGGCTTAAAGAGGCTTTTTGGGCTCAAAAAGAACCAAAATAACCTTCAAAGGTTAGGTATTCGATGGGGTTCGTATCATAGGACAAACTCTTCGTCACCCGAATCCATCGTCAGAAATTAGCAAATATTGTCACGTTTAACCCTGAAGGCAGCAAACGACTAAAAATTGCTTTTGACACCCGGCTTTTTGAGCGTTAAGGGAACCCCGATTTTACTTATTGTTCCGGAAAGAGGTTCAGCGTGGCAAAAGACAAGCTAGGTACCAAACGGGTATGCCCTGAGACAGGGCGCAAGTTCTATGACTTGAATAAAGATCCGATTGTTTCTCCTTACACAGGGAAGACATATCCTATCTCATTTTTCCTTGAATTAGCTTCTACTTCAAAAGTGAAGAAAGAAAGCGCCAAACCTAAACCATCTGATGTAGATGATGAGGACGAGGAAGAAGAAACTGAGGACGATGAACTGGAGGAAGATCCGGCAGTTGAAATCGTAAGCCTTGAAGACGAAGAAGATGACGATGATGATGACGAAATCACCACATCTGATGACGTTACCGATGATGACATTCCAGAGATTCCTGATGTTGAATTGGATGACGACGACGACGACGATGCGGCAGACGACGACATCTTCCTTGATGATGATGAAGATGACGACACGCCAATTGTGGGCGTCGTTCCTAAAAAAGAACGCGACGACAGCTAAAAATGATCAAACAAAGGCAGATTACTAAATCTGCCTTTGTTGTTATTTCACCTAGAATTCTCACCCAAAACTCTGTGTTTGGATTTCGAGATTGAACAAAAAAACGTCTGTGCCAAATTTGTCCTTGATTCAGTTTTCATCGGACGGTATTGCGAAGACCACCAGAGGAAAGCAGCCTTGCTTTTCACCTGCCTGAAAAAGCCTGTAACGGGTTTTCTTATGGATTGGGGCTATAGCTCAGCTGGGAGAGCGCTTGCATGGCATGCAAGAGGTCAGCGGTTCGATCCCGCTTAGCTCCACCAATTTTTTCAATGACTTAATATGAAATTTTTGTGTTGCAGTTTTTGTTTAGCAACCAATTAGCAACCAATAGACTTGGTTTCGTTGAATTACCATTAATTCTTAGATGCATGGGCTTTGCGTTTATTGGAAATTGTCAGTGATGAACCACGGGCAAATAATGTGGTGTCTATTGGCTAATAAGAACAAATTTTCTCAATTGTTCAGCTGCCACTAGCGGTGTCGTCGCCAGAATAGAAATACCCCTCAGCAAGTCCACCACACTTTTCACGCTTGTTCTGGACTAGCGTAAGAAGTTTATCTTCATTCGCCCTATTTTGCTGAAATCCAATGCCATTGCCACCCGATCCTTTTAGTTTCGTGTGGAATGAGCAGGAAAAACAGGGGGTTGGTTTCCGCTTTTTTCAATTGGCTCTCTGGCAGCACTTGTGCCCAAGCGAATCTCACAGCACACAATAGTTGGCCCAAGTTGGTGAACGGCAGCTGTGCGGACAAAGCGACTATCAGCGACCATTAAGCCAAAGACCACTTTGTCAATATGGAAAAACAGTTACATTCATCTGACGCAAAAATTGGCTGGGAGCCATGTTACTACTTCTATCAGGATCGTTGCGCCACTTGCGCCGCTCAAGATTGGCTCCGTGGAACAAAGTAGAATGAGCCCAGTTTTGTTATATTGGCACTTTGTCCTGCAGGTATGAAGCCTGGATATTGATCTTGGCTTAGGCGATGATCCGCGTGCTCAGGTGCCTATTTCTATTTTTTGCTGATGAGGAAAATCGCCGGTGTCGATGTAGGTTTGTTCGTCGGGTGTTGACGGACGGCCAAGCACTTCGTTTCGGTGGGGGTGCCGCCCGAAACGCTCGATGTTTGCGCGAACGCGATGGCCTTGCTCAGTGGCCTTAGTGCCCATACCCATAATCTCTGGCGGCAAGGTCTTGATAGCCTCTTTCGTCAGTTCGATACACAGATCCATCCGCGCAAGGTGATCTGGGCCTTCACAGTGGGACATTGCAATCACGTAGAACTGCTTTTCCCACATGTGGTCCAGCGCGGCATAATGGTTATTTGAGATACCCTCTAAGCACAGGCGGCAAGCTTTAATATCCTGTGAGTAGGCGGCAGGCGTGTCCCGCCAGAGCGAACGGGGAAATTGATCCAGTGCGATCAAAAGCGCCAGCCTCCCGCGCGGTGTCTCGGCCCAATGGTCCAAATGCCCGCGCGCGGCGTCGTCGGTTAGCTCGGCAAAATTCTCACGGACAATGGCATCCATGCCGCCTTGCATTCGCTCCGTCCAGAAGGCGATATGCGTCTCGGGCGCGTGCCAATGGTTGTTGTTGGGGAACCATAGGTCAAGGACATCTTGCGGGTTGTGTTTCTGTGTCATTGGTTGAATATTACCTACTGACTGACATTCGCCAAGTGGAAACCTTGCTTTTGAATGATGCGGCGGCTTTGCATTCCAAAAAGACGTTAGCCGTAATGCAACAAATGAGCAAATAGGGCTCCAGCGATCGTTACGTGAATTTGTTTGCCAACCGTCGTTCGAATGGCAACAATGCGGACCTTTGAGACCTTCGCCTAATTTTGCGGACTGGCAGAATGGGCGCACAGGCGACCTTCGCTGCGGTTGCAAGTCACGGAAGGACGAACGAAGAAGGTCGCCGTTCAGACTGCGGGAACTCTGGTTGCTTTCCGGATGAAAGTCAGATGACGCGCGCCTCAAGGATGTGGACTGTCAGCCCCGACCTAAACATTCCGCCGCCGTTCAAGGGAATATAGGAGCGCAAGATCGGCCTGTCGCTAAGTGCAACTCGGCGAAAGTTTCGTTTCGAATAGACGGGCCGGCGAAGACAAACACTCCACCGGCCAGATTTTTTATCTAAAGATCAGACTTCTGGTTTACGATCAGACTTTCACTTTGTCTTTGGCAAACATACGGTACAGCAAGCCGCCGAGCGTCGCGCCGATCACCCAGCCGAAACCTTCAAGGAAGCTGAGTGCGGGCAACCATACTGTCAGAACTGAGAAGATAGCTGCCACGCCAAAAGCCTTGACCGCCACATTGTTCCAACCGTTCTGGTAGTGATACTTGCCGCTATCCATGTTGTAGAGATCGTCAACATTCAGCACTTCCTTGCGATGCCAATAGTAGTCGACGATCATGATCCCGAAGATCGGAGCCAGAATCGCGCCCAAGGTGTTCACAAACGGGAAAATGCCGAAATTGCTGATATAAGCAGTCCAAAAGCCACCAATGACGAGGGCTGCAGCCGAAGCGATCAGGCCAGCCATACGGAAGCTGATCGTTTTCGGGCTCAAGTTGGCGATACCGTTTACCGCCGGGATGAAATTGGCGACAAGGTTGATACCGACGGTTGCTGCAAAGAAGGTGATCGCTGCAATCACACTCAGCAGAACACTATCCGCACGCTCAACAATCTGGGTCGGATTGGTGATCTGCTCACCGAAGACGACAGCCGCACCGCCGGTGGTTAGAAGTGCCAGTGCCGAGAATAGAATCATGTTGAGCGGAAGACCAGTGAGATTACCCTTCTTCATCTCGGCATTGCTCTTCGAATAGCGCGAGAAGTCGCTGAAGTTGATCATCACGGCAGCGAAGTAGCCGATCATGGTTCCAACAATGGCAATGAAGCCCTTGATTTCGGTCGCAAATGTGCCTTCAGGATTGGCAAAGATAGTTCCTGTAGCCGAAAGCAACTGTCCATCGGCGCGCTGCCATAGAACAATCAGGAGACCGATCATGACGAGGTAGACGAACGGCCCTGCGAAGTTGAGGAACTTCTCGACCCAGCCCATACCGCGCCAGAAGATCACGATGTGGAACGCCCAGACAATGAGGAACGATACCCAGTCGACGCCGGTCATTCCGAGGAATTGTCCGCCGCCGGATATCCCTGTCACCGCGCGGATCAAGAGTGCTACGGCAGTAGATGCAAAATAAACCTGCGCGCCGTACCAGAAAGTTGCCACGATTGCCCTGAGAATGGCGGGCAGTTTCGCGCCACTGGTACCCATGCTGGCACGAGCCAGGACAGGGTATGGAATGCCATATTTCTCACCGGCAGCTCCGGAGAGATTGACCATCCACATGACAAACAGGCCTGCCGCGATGAGCGCGGCGAAGGCGGTCCAGCCGTGAACCCCAAATGATATGAACAGTGAGGCTACTAGCGTGTAGCCGAAAAGCGACTGAACGTCATTCGCCCAGATGTTGAAGATGGGAAACCAACCCCAGGTCTTTTCTTCGGGACCGGCCGGGTTCAGCAACCCGTGCCCCTCTGGGTCTAGTGTCCCGCCATGGGTCACGTGGTGAGTATCGGTTTTGGTCATCTGTCCCTCCCTGAAACCATTTATCGCTGCATTATGCGCGCCGCAATTCTTAGATTGCCTCTAACATTTTAACAGATATCTTTTCTGGATGACAATGCCAAATTTTCGGGCACACTTTTCGGGAAATGACGAGAATTGCATCAATAGGGAGAGACAGATGAAGCAGACACAAGACAGTCAGTTGCTGGCCGACAAAGCACAAGAGGCACTTTGGAGCGCACTTCGTTCAGGCAAGCTCTGCGATGGGCAGTTCCTGTCCATTTCGCAGCTGGTCGATCTGCTTGGCTACCCAATAGCGGCGGTCCGGGATGAGGTGAAGCATGCAAGCACGCTCGACCTGCTTACGACACTTCCAAAACGGGGGGTGCAAGTGATGGAGGTGCGCGCCGAAACCATTCGGGAGTGTCTCGATTTCAGGTTGGTTCTTGATCAGTAGGGCGCACGTCGCCGGATATCCCAAAACATCATGTCGGGACTGGATGACCTAAGACAACGTCACGAAGAGATGGAGAAAACCGCCGAGAAAGCGAAAGACAGGAATTCGTCATTAAAGGCCATCGACGTCGATCTTTCATTGCATGACTATCTTGCCGAGGGCCTCGGGAATTCGCTGCTGGCGACGGCCTATGCAGCCAACCGAATGCGTATCGCGATCATCCAGAATGTGCGCCCTTTCCTCCAGGAGCGCATCAAATCGGCCATGGAGGAACACCTTTCGATCATCGATGCCCTTGTGATTCGCGACGCGGAGGCGGCGGCGCAGGCGATACGATATCACCATGACCATACACTGCGGTGGTGGGGCGTGACTTGATCGAATTATCGGTTGCTGCTCGCGCGTCAGGAACGGCGGCTCCGGGCCGTTAACGCCACAGAACTGCAAAATCCGAATTGGCAATTTGGGCTCGAAGCGGTCATTTGAACTTGTATTCCCGTACATTTTGAATCGCATAATTCGCATTACGTACGACAGGTATTTTATTATCTTTACAGTACCTCTAGGAGGCCTACAGGAGCTTGTTAAGCGACGTTTGTACGGTTGGATAACCAATGTAGGCACATAAACGAAAACGCCTCTGTATGGAGTCCATTTTTGATCTTGAAATTACCTAAACTATCAAATCGGAATGTATTTTGAAGGACTTCAGATAGCAGTGCTATTGTCATTCCGAGATTTGTTTGCAAGTCTCTTCGAATGCCTAAAGCGCCATTACAAATTGATTGGCAACTGGAACCGACTTCGGAAGTAGAACAGGATCTGGCGAGACCAATTATTACGGCAGTCAAAGAATTTCTTTTTCGGATGACTGAAGTTCGAGATCGATACCAAGGTGAGAATGCTCCCTTGTTGGATCGTGCAATTCAAGCGATCATCCATAACCTCTTTGTGGCTCATATCTCGGCTAGGTCTTTAGCAGTCAATTTTGAAAACTTCGGAGTAGCTAACCAAGACAGG
>Ga0208544_10000013_pt1 | contig 142379 bp, 108 predicted proteins | sample DEB08_DNA_9_FD_184526 | JGI IMG/M metagenome (GOLD analysis project Ga0208544, IMG submission 184526) | Aqueous microbial communities from the Delaware River and Bay under freshwater to marine salinity gradient to study organic matter... | ecosystem: Environmental > Aquatic > Marine > Coastal...
AGCGTTATAGATACCTACTCACGTGTTTTAATATCACGCTTACTAAAGATGGTGTGGCGCGCAAACAATTCCAGATTAAATGCTTGCTAATTTTGAGGTTGGAGAGATGTGTCCCAACCGTAGCGCTGAAGCACGAAGAACCCCGAGGACGAGGATCAGCGGTGACGCCGACCCTCCGGACGAAGGATGGCAGCGGTAGCCCGACGCAGGAGGGCTAAGAGCGAACAGCCTGGTGCCTCCCGCAATAGCGGGGGGCACGGCCCCAAAAAAGGAGGAACGACGATGAGTGAAGTTAAGCAGGGATGCTAAAGGTCCCAAAAAGACCGCGGGCGACGACGAACGATCAGGTAATCGCGGAGCGTATGCCAGGCGTAAATGACGATGAAAAGCAAGAGGAGGATAATCAGCTCTTCGTACAGAAAATACCCTAAGAGCAGCAATGGCGCTACCCAAAGGTACCAGCGGCGGCTGCGGTGGTGGTAATCGAGCCAGAGCTCAAGGGCACTGCCCGTTTGCCACAGCCACAGAACCCACAGGGCTAAAAGTCCCAGACCCAGCGAATAGGTCGACCAGGCGATGAAACCCAGTATGCCCAGCCCCAATTGTACCCAACCATCTATTTGCAAACGTTGTAGACTGATCATAAGGCGGAGCTACTTTTTTGGGCATTATAACACAGCGTGGTGAAATAAAATGCACCTAAAAGTGGCAACAGGTAAAACGCCAAAGCCAGCGCGGCGTTTTTTAAATTACCGTCTGCGACGCTGAAGAGCCATTCCGTTAAAGGAAAGAGCAGCATTGGATAGCCAATAGCAAAACACAGGTAATAAGCTTTTTGTACATTACCCCGAATAGCGCCAACACTGGCACTTAGCAATTGGTAGCCGCCAAGTAGCAGGTGCCAAAGCAGGGCAAATATCATCATATCCTGTGCTGGCAGAACGATAATGCCCAGGAGTAAGGAAATGGTGACAAGAAAAGCATTGATACCAAAATCGAGGTTATTACGGCGGGTAAATTTGTGATTAAGAGCGGCCATCGCTCCGAGCTCATCCAGTGGTGTATCTAAAATTTCTTGCTGCTTATCCATGCTTTTTTGCTTCGTTTAACCTGAACATACGGGCTGACGCTAAACCAGCCAACCATTTTTCCAAAGCTTCGTTTTCAAAGATACAGGTAATTATCAAAACTTTCAATAAATATTGAAAATAAACTTTAGGCACGGATATCCCCGTCATAAGTGGTATGTTTGTAAGCTATAAATACGGAATGTATGAAACCAATGCCATCACCCGAAGAAGTACGCGCCCTGTTGCGGGGCCGGCGCGCTATCTTTCCTCCGCTTTATACCGACGAGCCCATTTCCCGGGAAATCATTGAAGACCTGTTGGAGAATGCCAACTGGGCACCTACGCACAAGAAAACAGAACCCTGGCGTTTTAAGGTGATCCGCGGCGCGGCGCGGCAGCGGTTAGCTGATTTTCTGCAGGCAACCTATCAGGCCGTCACACCTGTAGCAGCCTTTTCGGAAAAAAAGTTCGAAAAATTGGGACAGAATCCGCTAAAATCAGATACCGTCATCGCGATCTGTATGCAACGGGATCCGGCGGCATCCTTGCCGGAATGGGAGGAATTGGCGGCGGTAGCCATGGCGGTGCAAAACCTTTGGCTAACGGCTGCGGCCTATAATTTGGGGGGCTACTGGTCGTCACCTAACTTGATGGACCACGCGCAGGAATTGCTGGACTTACGGGAGGGAGAACGCTGTTTCGGCTTGTTCTATCTGGGGCACCACCAGGCACCCGACCTGCCCGGGGAGCGCGGCCCGGTAGCCGACAAAGTGGTATGGATGGAATAAGGGTTTAGTCCTCTTTCCGAATCGTTTCAATACGGACTGTTTCGATGCGGGTGTTGCTCACCAACTCGATGATAAAACGGTAATCGCCCAGTTCCATCACCTGGCCTTGTTCGGGGATATCTTCGGTAATGTTCACCAGGTACCCCGAAAGGGTGTGGTATTCGCCTTCTGGTAAAAAGAGTTTAAACTTTTCGTTGAGGTAGTCAATCTCCAGGCGGCCGGAGAAGCGGTATTCCGTAGGGGAGAGTTGTTCTTCGATATAAGCTTCCTGATCGTGCTCGTCTTCAATTTCACCAAAAATTTCTTCGAGAATATCTTCGAGCGCAATGATGCCCGCTACCCCACCAAATTCATCCACTACGCAAGCGATACTCATTTTTTCTTTGATCAGCTTATTCATGAGCTCGGTGACCCGCATGACTTCCGGCACAAAAGGGATGTCCATAATCAGTTGGCGAATATTTTTGGGTTCCTCAAAGAGCTGTTGGTGGTGCACATAGCCCAATACGTTGTCAATATCTTCGTCGATGACCAGAAGCCGCGAAAGTTTAGTTTCCTGAAAGAGTTCGGCCAGTTCCTGCACGGAGGCGTTCACATCGATGCTTTCAATTTCGGTACGGGGAACCATGCTTTCGCGCACCCGCACGTCGCGTAGGTTGAGTGCTTTGCCAAAAAGTTCTTTGTCGATCCCTTCCTGTGCTTCGGAGCGGGAATCGCGCACAAAATTCTCCAGATCGAGGCGGGTAAAGGCCTGCTCGGTGGCCACGATCTCGTTTTTAAAGAATAGCTTGAGCAAAAGATTGGAGGATTTGGTCATGACCCAGGCCGGAACGAAGAGCAGGTACTGCAGGCCTTGCAGCGGGAAGGCCAACAGGTAGAGGAGGTCATCGGCAAAGAGGCGAAACAAGGTTTTGGGTAAAAACTCGCCAAACACCAAAATTACAATGGTAATGAACAGTGTTTGCAACAGAATTTGCCAGATACTCTCTTCCGGAAGGCCCAGCCAGAGGCTGATCCAGGGAGTAAGCAGGGTGCCCATGAGGGAGGTGAAAATGACCAGCGCAGCATTGTTGCCCACCAGCATGGTGCTGATGAAATCCGTCGGTCGGTCGTACCAGTTGGTCAGGATCAAACTTCGGTAAGATCCCTTGTTTTTCTTTAGCTCGATTTTCAACTTGTTGGCGGAAACAAAAGCCATTTCCGACCCCGAGAACAGGGCCGAGAGCACCAGCGCCAATACTATTCCAAAAAGTATACCCATCATTTTTCGAATTCAGAGGCTAAAGGTAAGGTGTTTTTTCGTGAAACTGGTGATACTTCCGCTGCCCCTGGCCGTTTCTGGCTGGTTGGGGTTACCGGATAACTGTTACGTCACCTTCGACCTGCACCACTTCGGTGTCGACAAAGCGGAGCTGAGCGAGGTACACGAAAACGCCAGGGTTCACCGGTTCACCATTGAAGCGGCCGTCCCAGCCGAGTTTTACATCGTTGGGATCAATGTTGGTGGTCTCAAAAACGAGGGAGCCCCAGCGACTGAAAATCTGTAGTTTTTCTATTTTCTCGAGGGCTGGTCCCCCGAAAACGGTGAAGCCGTCGTTGGTGCCGTCGTCGTTGGCGCTGAACACATTGGGAATAAACACTGGCCGGTCCTTGATGACGCGAACCGTCACTTCGTCGGTGGCCATACACCCATCTTCATTGACCGCAGTAACCTGATAGGTCGTGGTGGACGTTGGGTTGACCCGTACCAGGCTGCAATCGGCGTTGAGGCACACCAACGAATCCTGGGGCGTCCAGACAAAAGTAACGGGTACGTAATTGGAAACTGCGCGGAGGAGGGTATCGAAACCCAGGACCAACAGCCGATCGGCACCGGCATCGACCAACAACTCCAGGGGTTGGGTGATGGTAGCCGCAACCGTAGCCGTGCAGCCTTCGGCATCCAGCACGGTCACCAGGAAGTCGCTGGCGGGGAGGTTGTTCAGCGTCAGGTCGGTTTGGTAGGTGAAACCGTCCAGGCTGTACTCGTAAGGTGGCGATCCGCCCACTGCTTCCACGGTTATGCTGCCGTCGCGCTGGCCAAAGCAGATGTTGTCGATTACTTCCACCAGCCCCAGCCCCAGGCTATCGGGTTGGGTGACGGTGGCCGAGCCGAGGATTTCGCAGTTGTTGGCATCCAGCACCTGCAAGCTGTAGTCGCCAGCCGGCAAATTGTCGTTGGTGGCGGTGTTCGCGCCGTTGCTCCAGTTGTAGGTATAGGCACCAAAACCACCACCGACGAGCGCCATCACGGTTCCGTCGCTTTCTCCGAAGCAACTGACGTTTTTGATGTCGAAATCCAGGGTCAGCGGCGGGTAATCTTCCACCAGCAATTCAAAGGTCCCCCGACAGCGGTTGGCATCCAGGACATCTACCTGGTAGAGGCCAGCCGGAATGTTGCTGAGGGTGTTGTTGGCCACAAAGCCGCTGCCATTGTTGAAGTCGTACTGGTAGGCGGGCAGCCCGTTGCTGATGGCGATCACGATGGCGCCGTTGCTAAAGCCGAAGCAGGTGGGTGGCGTGATGGTCTGTACCGTGGGATCGAGGGCCAGTTCCAGTTCGCGGACGGCCAGCACCTGGGTGAAGGTGCAATTGTTGGCGTCGCGCACGGTCACGGTATAGTCGCCCTGGCTGATGTTGCTCAGGGTGTTGCTGGGGCCAAAACCGGTATTTTGCCAGTTGTAGGCGTAGGGTGGCGTGCCGCCGTCGACCACCAGGGTAACTTCACCGTCGGTGCCGCCGTCGCAGGTCGGCATGACGATGAGGGTGTCAAAGACAAAAGGTGGCGGGCTGTCTACGGTAAAGGAAAAGGTATCCTCGCAAGTTGCCTGGTCTACTACGGTGACCGCGTAGTCACCGGGCGGCAATCCGGTGAGGTCCTGGGTTTGGGCGCCGGTACTCCAGGTGTAAACGTAGGGGCCGTAGTCGCTCATGATACTGAAATCGATGGCGCCGTCGGTACTGTCGGGGCAGTCTACGTTGCTGACGGCAGCGCTGCCCGTAAAGTGGTCGGTGCAGCAGATGACCTCGGTGGCCAGGTCGATGCGGGTGACGATACAGCCCCGCTCGCTCGTGATCTCCAGTACCACCGGCTTGATGCCTGGCGTATTGTACACGACCTGATGGGGGCCAATGCCCGTAGCTGTGCGCGGGGTGGCACTAGGGCCGAAGTCCCAGTCGTAGGCCTCGATGACGCCCACAAAGGAGGATGCATCGGAAAAGGTGACGGTTTCGCCGACACAGGCTACCGCCGGGCTGAAGTTGAAGTTAGCGGTGGGGCCAAGGAAGGTGCCTGAGGTCGGGCTCTGGTCGAACTCGATAGAAAAACCAGCGCCCGACTGGCTGAAATTGTTGATCACCAGGGCGTAGCTGCGTCCGGCAACCATATCGATAGCACGGGCAAAGTTGTTGTTGCCGGGCTGGCAGCCACAGGTTTCCGATTCGTCGGGATCGGCCAGGCTGAGGCCCGTTTGGCCCGTACAGGGTGCCCACTCGCTGAAGGGTGCGCCGACATTTTCGCCCGAAGCCATGCAGCGCAAGTCTACGCGACCGTTACAATTGTCGAGGCCATTGGGGAGTTCGAAAATGACAAAATCGAGGTCGTCGGCAGGGTTTTGGGGCGTCAGGGTGAAGGCCAGCGGCCCCGACTGTTCGCAGGTCCATTTGTACCAGGTGCTGCTCGACTCGTCGAACGGGCAAGAGCTGGAAGCGCAGCTGACATCGCCAATTTCGTTGGGAATGCTCCCCACCCCAGCCACGAAGCCGACGGAAAAGGGGGACTTGTCACAAAGGATTACTGCCGTGGGGCAGTCGCCATCTGGTGGTGGCACTTCGTTGTAGTTGTTGATGCACAACTGAAAGGTGCCGGTTTGGTTGAAGCGGGCGCTCACGCGGATGTAATAGGTGCTGCCAATGTCCAGGCCCGCCTGGAAGGCGCCGATCTCGTCGTTATTGGCATTGTCCGACTGGCAGGTCAGGATGCTGAGGTTACCACAGGTGCCTTCGTACAGGGCGAATTGCGGATCCTGGATGGTGCCGCCGTCGTTGGTATCGGTTTCACCAATGACGTTGATGCTCACGATGGGACCCACGGCCACGAAAGAGAACCAAACATCAAAAGCTTCCTGGGTATTGGGGAAACAGGTAGGGCTGGCTTCGGGAGAGACCGTGGCGTTGATGGTGGTGAAGGCATCCGGTTGAGAACACCACAAGACCACATCATCCAGTGGAATGGCGTTCGCACATTCATCGTTGGCGGGCTGAGCCCAGGCAACCTGGGTACTAACCAGGACGCAGGCGATGAAAAAAAAGAGATTTCGCATAGTAGGATGATTTGACATAAGTAGTTGGACGAAAATAAAGCGATTAACTTGTTGTCACTTTTCGCTGGTAAAATTGGTACCTTAATGATTGAACGTTCCTTAATAACGAACGAAAGCACCAGATGGTGGACACTTCGGTCATTAAATAGAAGCTTTTGTCCGGCGAGTTGCTGTGCAAAAAGCGTATTTTAACTTTTTCTTATCACTTTTGCCTGATGAAACACATTCCCAACCTTATTACCCTGGTTAATTTGTTGTGCGGTTGTGCCGCCCTACTGAGCCTTTTTCAGGGCTGGTACTACGCTACGGCTGGCTGGCTGGCGGCGGCGGCGGTTGCCGATTTTGGCGATGGCCTGGCCGCGCGGGCCCTGGGTGTCAGTTCGCCCGAAGGCAAAGAACTCGACAGCCTGGCCGACCTGATCTCCTTCGGGTTGGTTCCCGGCGCTATATTTTATACCCTGTTGGTGCTGGGCGAACATCCCCAGGTCGCCAGCCCCCTCAGCGGCGGCCTTTACTGGTTTGCTTTTCCAGGGTTTCTGCTCACCGCTTTTGCCGCGTTGCGGTTGGCGCGGTTCAACCTGGATGAACGCCAGACGGACGGTTTTATCGGTCTGGCGACGCCGGCTTGTACGCTGCTGGTGCTCGGCTTGTTGCTGCTTTATGAGCAAGACAGCTGGGGTGCCCGGGAATGGTTGGGGCAGAAAGCTGTTCTTTATGCACTCATTGGGCTGCTTTCCTACCTGATGTTGGCCGAAATACCCATGTTTAGCTTCAAATTTAAGCAACTGCGTTGGGAAGGCAACGCCCTGCGGGTTATCTTTGCGACTTTAGCTCTTGTTTTATTAATTATCTGGCGCGAAGTGGCGCTTGCTCCTATTGTCGGGATTTATATTCTGATCAATGTTGTTCGCCACTTGACCACTAATCGTACGACCGTATGAATTTCATTGCTGAAATTGATATTATGCCCAAACCGGAATTGCTCGACCCCCAGGGTAAGACCGTGACCAAGAACATGAAACACCTCCACCTCAGCGGCGTCGCCGATGTGCGCATTGGTAAGCACGTGACGATGAAATTGCAGGCTGCCACCGAGGCGGAAGCGCGTCAGATGGTAGAAACCGCCTGCCAGAAACTGCTGGCCAATGTGATCATGGAGTCATTTGCCTACGAATTGCGGCAGGCATAACCCGAAAAAGAAAAACATGGCAGAACAACTATTCGATAAGGTACGCGCAATGATCACTGCGATCCAAAGTGCAGCGCCGGCCAATGCCGAGGAGTTGGAGCAATTTCGCATCCGCTACCTGGGTAGTAAGAACGAGTTGAAGCCCCTGATGGGGGAAATTCGGAACATCGTCAACGAGCGGAAAAAAGAATTCGGGCAACTGGTCAACGAGGCCAAGCAGGCAGCCGAAGCCAAGTTGGAAGAACTCCGGGCGCAACTGGACGGTTCGGCCGTAGCAGTTGCCGCCACCGAGTTGGACCTCTCGGCCCCCGGTGAACCCCTCGTGCTGGGGTCGCGCCACCCAATCGCGGCGACCATGAACCGCATCGTTGGCATCTTTGAGCGCATCGGATTTGTCGTGGCGGAAGGCCCCGAGATTGAAGACGACTGGCACAACTTCACGGCCCTGAATACGCCCGAAGACCACCCTGCCCGCGACATGCAGGATACCTACTACCTCAAAGGCTACGAACCCGGCGCCGGCGCCCAGCTGTTGCGTACTCACACGTCATCGGTGCAGGCACGCACCATGAAAAGCACGCCGCCACCCATCCGCATCATCGCACCGGGGCGGGTGTACCGCAACGAGACCATCTCGGCCCGCTCGCACGCCCAGTTTCACCAGGTAGAAGGCCTCTACATCGACGAGAAAGTTTCTTTCGCCGATATGCAGCAGACCTTGTTCTACTTTGCCCGCGAAATGTACGGTGCAAATACCCGCATCCGGCTGCGACCCTCCTATTTTCCCTTTACCGAGCCCAGCGCAGAGATGGATGTTTCGTGCTTCATCTGCAATGCCGAGGGCTGTAACATCTGTAAGTACACCGGTTGGGTAGAAATTTTGGGTTGCGGCATGGTCGATCCCAACGTGCTGGAAGAATGCGGCATCGATTCGGAAAAATACACGGGCTTTGCCTTTGGTATGGGCATCGAACGCCAGGCTATGATGCTCTACAACATCACCGATATCCGCCTCATGTTCGAAAATGACGTGCGTTTTCTCAAACAGTTCAACAGCGTTATTTAGCAATGAAGTGAGGGGGAACCACCAGCTGGCAACGATCCAGACGAAAGTTGATCGCTTTATTTTCACCCCACTACTTAAGTGTACCCCGGCAGGTAGCGCATTTTGCAAAAAAAGCTAACCTGCTCAGAGCAACAGCATACATGAAACCAAGTATCCCGAAAGGTACCCGCGACTTTTTACCCCAGCAGGTCAATCGCCGCAATTACATCTTTGATATTATCCGGCGGGTATTTATCAAGTATGGTTACCAGGCGATTGAAACGCCGGTCATGGAAAACCTGAGTACCCTCACCGGCAAGTACGGCGAAGAAGGGGACCGCCTGCTCTTCAAGGTCCTCAACAATGGTGACTTCCTGAACAAAGCCGACGAAGCCGCCCTCCGCGAACGCGATTCCACCAAACTCATTCCCTCTATTTCCAAGCGGGGATTGCGCTATGACCTCACGGTGCCTTTTGCTCGCTTTGTGGTCATGTACCAGAACGACCTGGCCTTCCCCTTCAAGCGCTACCAGATCCAGCCCGTCTGGCGGGCCGACCGCCCCCAGAAAGGACGTTACCAGGAGTTTTACCAGTGCGATGTGGATGTGGTGGGTTCCGAATCGTTGAGCTACGAAGCGGAATTGGTTCAGATTTACGACGAAGTCTTTGCACAGCTGGGCATCAAGACGGTGATCCGGATCAACAACCGCAAGATCCTGGCCGGGATCGCCGAAGTAGCGGGTATCCCCGAACAGCTGGTGGACATGACCGTGGCCATCGACAAGCTCGACAAAATAGGCATCGAAGGCGTGCGCAAAGAACTCACCGAGCGGGGAATCGGTGCCCCGGCGATTGCGACCATCGAAAAAATTCTTGCGATCCAAACCTTGCCCGAATTGGAACAGGCCCTGGCTGCCAGTCCTACCGGCCTGCTGGGGGTAACAGAGATTGCGGCAGTAATGAATTACCTGGAAGGCTACCAACTGACCAATACCCTCCACTTCGATATTACCCTGGCCCGCGGCCTGAGCTACTATACCGGCTGCATCTTCGAGGTGAACGTGGATACCACCGCGCACCCCGACGTGAAGATGGGCAGCATTGGTGGTGGCGGCCGTTACGCCGACCTCACCAGCGTGTTCGGGATGCGGGATATGCCAGGCGTTGGGGTTTCCTTCGGGGCGGAACGCATCTATGATGTACTGGAAGAACTCCAGCTTTTTCCCGCCCAGGACGCGGCGGCACTGCAGGTGTTGTTCATTGCTTTTGATGCGGCCAGTCATCGCTACGCTTTCCGGTGCCTGAACCAGTTGCGTGCTGCGGGCATCAATGCCGACCTCTACCCCGATCCCGTCAAGTTGAAAAAGCAAATGAAATACGCCGATGACCGGCAGGTACCCTACGTCATCATCATTGGCGACCAGGAAATGAATACCGGACAACTGAGTTTTAAAACCATGGCCAATGGCGAACAGGAGCAGTTGACCATGGCGGAGATCATCGCGCGGTTTTAGCCGCTAAACAAAATCCCATGCCCCAATTTACCCACTTAGCTGAAGTACAAGCCCAATTGCAAGCAGGCAGCCTGACGACTCAGGCCCTGGTCGACGCCTACCTGGCGCGTATTGCTGCTACGGCGGATCTCAATATCTACGTGGAAGTGTGGGCGGACGAAGCACGGGCGGCTGCTCGCCAGCAGGACCAACGCCGCGCGGCGGGCGAACCGCTCGGCCGGTTGGCTGGCCTGGTAGTGTCCATCAAAGATGTCATTTGCTACAAAGACCACCAGGTGACGGCTGGCTCCCGAATCCTGCAGGGCTTCCGCTCCCTGTTTTCGGCTACGGCCGTGGAGCGGATGCTGGCCGAAGATGCAATCCTGATTGGGCGCACCAATTGTGATGAATTCGCGATGGGATCCACCAACGAAACATCCGTCTACGGCCCCACCCGCAACGCCGCCGACCCGACGCGGATTCCCGGCGGTTCGTCGGGGGCTGCTGCCGTTTCGGTACAGGCCGACACCTGCCTGATGGCCCTGGGTAGCGACACCGGTGGCTCGGTGCGCCAGCCGGCTGCCTTCTGTGGGGTAGTGGGTTTCAAGCCTTCGTACGGCCGTATATCGCGGCACGGGCTGCTGGCCTACGGCTCTTCTTTTGACCAAATTGGGGTGCTGGCGCACAACGTAACCGACACGGCGTTGCTACTGGAAATAATGGCGGGTGCCGACGAATTCGACGGCTCGGCCAGCGCGGCGCCCGTTCCGGCCTACAGCCAGTCTGCCGCCTGGAACAAGCCCGCCCGCATAGCCTACCTGCGCGCCGCGTTGGAACACCCAGGCCTGGATGTGGAAGTGCGGGAAAATGCCGGGCAATTTCTCGATCAACTCCGCGCAGCCGGACACACCGTAACGGCGGTCGACTTCGAACTGCTGGACTACATTATTCCGGCTTACTACGTGCTCACCACGGCGGAGGCCTCGAGCAATCTGTCCCGTTACGATGGCATCCGTTTTGGCTACCGCAACCAGGAAGCCACGAGCTTATTGGAAACCTACCAAAAATCGCGTACCGAAGGCTTCGGTACCGAGGTGAAGCGGCGAATCATGCTGGGAACGTTCGTGCTGAGTTCCGGCTACTACGATGCCTACTACGCCCGGGCCCAGAAGGTACGCCGCCTGATCGTCGACCGGCTGGAAGCTATTTTTTCCGGGCACGATTTCATTTTCCTTCCCACTTCACCCACGCCGGCCTGGCCCCTGGGCGAAAGCCTGAGCGACCCCGTGGCCATGTACCTGTCGGATATCTACACCGTGGCCGCCAACATGGCGGGCATTCCGGCCATCAGTATACCGAGCGGCATCCACGCTACTACGCAGATGCCGCTCGGTGTACAGTTGATGGCGCCGGCCTTTGCCGAGGAAGACCTCCTGGCCTTTGCGGCGAGTTTGCCCGTGCCGGGCTAATTTTGTGCTGGCGAAAGGCGGCGTCCGGCAACCTACTTCTTCAGGATCAGTTCTTTGTCCAGGGTGAAGCTTTGCGCAGCTTTGATGTCTTCACTCGACGCCCCCACTTTTACGGTATACGTACCTGCCTCGGCTACCCAATAGGCGCGGTTTTCGGCAAAGGAGGCCAGTTCGCGGGCCGTCAGCTTCACCTGAATGGTCTGCTTTTCGCCGGGTGCCAAGACCTTTGTTTTGGCAAATCCTTTCAGTTCCAGACTGGGTTTGTCCATGGATTCGTGCGGAGCCGTGAGGTACACCTGGACGACTTCCTGGCCAGCCACTTTTCCGGTATTGGTGAGGTCAATAGCAACCGTCAGCTCATCCGCAAACGCGGGGCTGCTCAGCGCCAGGTTGTCGAAAGAGAAGGTCGTGTACGAGAGGCCAAAACCAAACGGGAAAGCGGTTTTTACCCCAAACGTACTGAAGTACCGATAGCCCACGTAAATGCCTTCTTCGTAGGTTACTTCGGCGTCAAATCCTTTGGACAATCCAGAAAACAACACCTGCTCTTTGGCGCCAGGAAGGGCTACACCGGGGAAATTTTTGGCACTCGGAACATCGCGGTAGGCGACGGGGAAAGTGGTGGGTAGCTTTCCGGAAGGGTTCACCGCACCCACCAGCACATCGGCCAGGGCGTTGCCCGCTTCCTGCCCGCCTTGCCAGGCCAGTACAATACCGTCGGCCAGATTTACCCAACTGGCCATTTCAATAACATTACCAATATTCAATACGACCAACACTTTCTTACCTTCGGCGTGGTAAGCAGCGGAAACCTGCGTGAGCAGCTCCATTTCTGCTGCGGTAAGTAGAAAATCGTCGACTTCTTGCCGGTCCTGAAACTCGCCGGAATTTCGGCCAATGGTGACCAAAGCCAGCTCCGTGGATTTGGCCTTGGCGGCGATAACTGCTGGCGTTAAGGACAGCTCCGGAAATGGGGGGAGCAGTTCGAAAGGATTTTTCCTGGCGGGTTGTTTGGCCTTTTCCGCGGCCAGGTATTTTTCGTAGTCCGCCGCCAGTTGGTCGTCAATTGCATAATGGGCGTTGTGTAAGCCTTCTACGAGGGAAATCGTATAGGCTTCGTTCACATCTCCACTACCCGTACCGCCAGCAATGAATTCGTAGGAGCCGATGCCGAACGCCGCCAGTTTTTGGCTCGTATCAGTAAGTGGTAGTACGCCCTGGTTTTTTAACAGCACGATCCCTTCGGCAGCGGCCTGGCGCGCTAGTTGGGCATGGGCTTCCAGGTTGGGGCTATCGGAATAGGCGTAAGCAGCATACGAAGGCGATTCTAAAATGAGCCGGAGAATACGCTTCACATTTACATCCAGCGTAGCTTCGTCCAGCGAACCATTTTTCAGGGCAGCCAGGATGGCTTCTTTTTGCGCAGGTACGCCGGGCATCAGCAGGTCGTTGCCTGCCTTCAATTGTGCGGGTGCGTCGGCGCCGCCAAACCAGTCCGTCATGACCAAGCCCTGGAAGCCCCATTCGTTGCGCAGGATGGTATCGAGTAATTTTGAGCTTTCGGAAGCGTAAACACCGTTGATCTTGTTGTAGGCACTCATCACCGTCCAGGGCAGTCCTTCTTTGATGGCGATCTCAAAACCACGCAGGTAAATTTCCCGCAGGGCACGTTCGCCGATCACCGCATTGACGAGCATGCGATTGGTTTCCTGGTTGTTGGCGGCAAAATGCTTGACGGAGGCACCTACTCCTTTGCTTTGCAGGCCTTTTACAAAGGCAGCGCCCATATGCCCACTCAGCAGCGGGTCTTCGGAGTAGTACTCAAAATTGCGACCGGCCAATGGATTGCGATGAATATTCATGGCTGGCGCTAATAAAACATCAGCCCCGTATTCTTTGACCTCTTCGCCCATGGCTTCGCCAATTTGTTCCACCAACGCCGGGTTCCAGCTGGATGCCAGTACCGTAGCAATGGGGTAGGCCGTACAGTAATAGGTCTTGTCGGTACCTTCCCGGGTAGGGGCAATCCGCAGTCCAGCAGGGCCATCAACTAAAATGACAGCAGGAATACCCAGGGCGGGAATTGCCAGGGTACTACCCGCAGCGCCAGTTACTTTGTCGGCCTGCTTCGCTGTTGAAATTCCGGGTATATTCATCCCCGTTCCCACCACCAGATCTACCTTTTCGGCCAGGGTGAGCAGGGATAGCAGGTCGGCAACGCGCGCGTCGATGGGCGCGGCCGGATCTTCGTAGACGTCTTGTTTACCGTTGTTGTTGCGATCCATAAAATCGGTAGTTGGTGGGGCGTTACAGGTCCAAACCAGTAAGCTAAGTAGAATAAACTTGAGTAAATGCTTCATTGTTTTTTTCTTTATTGTGTCAATATGACGCAATTATAGACTTTTAAAGCTGATATTTACTACTTTTGTAAAAATTTATTTGTTCACGCTATTTTTAAAATGCTAATGAAAGCGCTCCACTTAGAAAAAATTCACCCTGGATTATCCATCGACTGCGTCGTATTCGGTTTGCATGGGGATACCCTCAAGGTGCTGATCCTGAAGTTGAAAAAAATCGATAAGTGGGCCTTACCGGGTGGATTTGTAGCAGCAACGGAAGCGGTGGATACCGAAGCTGCCCGGATGCTGAAAGACCGGACCGGGCTTGACCACCTGTTTTTACAGCAGTTTCACCTGTTCGGCGCCGTCGACCGGAATAAAGTGTCAGACATTCGCAATTTTGTCGACCAGCAAATTATCTCCGCAGCGGAAGGGGAAGTTCTCGCGCAGCGCTTTGTGACCATTAGTTACTACGCCGTGGTGGATTACGCAAAAGTTCAGGCACCAACGCCCGATTATTCTTCCGAGTTTTGTGAATGGTGTCCGCTGAAAGAACTTCCCAGCCTGATCCACGATCATCGGGAAATAATTGCCAAAGCCTACCAGGTACTGAAGCGGGATTTGAATTATCAGCCCATCGGCTACAACTTGTTGCCCGATAAATTTACAATGCCGGAACTGCAGGCGGTCTACGAAACCATTTTGGAGAAAAAGATTGACCGGCGCAATTTCCGGCGCAAAATGCTCAGTTTTGATATTCTGATAGCGACCGATGAGGTAAGAACGGGCGGATCACACAAAGCGCCCATTTTGTATAAATTTGACGAGCAGAAATACCAGGCGGCCATGGTGGGCGGATTGGTTTCGCTGTGGTAGAAAATGGGTTGTTACAAGGCATTGGCGCAAGCCCCAAACCGTTGTAACAGTAGGGGGAGTTGGCTATAATATGGCGGCTGGAAGGTTGCTACTTCGACTTCTTCACGTACTTCGTCAGCAGCACAATATGCTGCCCGTCCACTTTGCCTTCGATTTGTTCGGCATTGTCGTGCACCAGGGAGATACGGCGCACGGCGGTGCCGCGTTTGGCGGTAAAGTTGGCTCCTTTTACTTTCAGATCCTGGATGAGCACCACCGTATCACCTGCTTCCAGCACGTTGCCGTTGCTGTCGATGTGGATGACGGCCTCGTCGGGGTGGGTACCCGAGCCGTCGGCTTTGGCCCAGGCGCGGGTGTCGTCGTCCAGGTAGCACGTTTCGATCAGTTCGTTGGGCCACCCTTCGCTGCGCAGGCGGTGGAGCAGGCGCCAGGCCATGACCTGCACGGCGGGCACTTCGCTCCAGATGCTGTCGTTGAGGCAGCGCCAGTGGTTGGCATCCATGGTGGTCGGGTCTTCGATTTGGCCGTGGCAGGTGTCACACACCAGAACGGTGGCAGGCGTGCCTTCCACCGGCGCGGCCGGCACGGTGTAGGCCAGCAGGCCGTTGGTGGCGCCGCAGAGTTCGCAAGCACCGCCGCTGCGGGTATTCAATTCACTTTCAATGCGCATAATAGACCGATTAAAATAGGAGGGCTGGCGATTGCCAGAACGACAAAGGTACGACAAGAAAACGGTACCCTGGCGGCAGGTACCCTGGCAGCTACACCGCTACCCACAGGGTTTACCGGTAAAGTGCGTTTTTTTGCAGGTAATCAAACACCGCGTCGGGTACCAGATACTGTACCGAATCACCCATTTGCAGGCACTCGCGGATATAGGAAGCAGAAAGCTGCATGAGGGGAGCATCCAGGATTTTGATCTGCGGGTGGGTCGCCCATTCGCCCAGGTCGTACTGGGGCCGTTGGTAAACGTAGATGGGGTAGTCGCGGAGGATGATCTCGTAGTTTTTCCACTTGGGCAGCGACACGAGGTTGTCACCTCCCATAATCAGGACAAATTGCCGTTGCGGATACTTTTCCTTCAGGTAGGCCAGGGTGTCAATCGTGTAGGACGGTTTGGGGAGCCCAAACTCAATATCGGAAGCCCGCAGCAGCAGGTTGTCGCCAATGGCCAACTGAACCAGGTGGAAGCGATCGTAGTCGCGGGCCAGGCTCTGCTTTTTTTTCAGGGGATTCTGTGGGCTCACCACCATCCACACTTCGTCCAGGTCGGTTTTCGTAGCCATGTAGTTGGCAATGACCATGTGTCCCGTGTGAACAGGATTGAAAGAGCCAAAAAATAAGCCGGTTTTGTGCATGTGGGCTATTCAGTTCAGGAATCGGGTGCTACTATTTCTTCGGTAGTTGTTGTTTCTCCTTTGGCGATAGGCTGGTCAATGCGCCAGCCCTGGGCGGTGAGGCGCAACTGATAGTCGGTATGGTAATCTTCGAAGCCATCGTATTCCGTCGTTTGGCACTGTGCCACGGCGTCGGTAGTGGTACACTTTATCTGCCGGATGATGATGGGTGTCGCATCGGGGGCTGCTTCGGCGGAAGTCATTACTTCCCCGAGTGCGACCAGGAAGGCCTGCCCGGCCGGGGTACACCATGCTTTGGCTGCTTCCAGCTGCCCCTGGTTGAGTAAACCGGCATACTGGCGCACGACTTCCTCGGGGCTAACCGGCGGTTCAGCACAGGCCTGGAACAGGAAGACCAGCAGAAAAACCCCCAGTAGCCAACGCAGGGGAGGAAGAAGCGGCTGGTTCCAATTTCCGGGTACCCAATGCATAGTACCTAGTTGCTGAGCATCACCGGCATAACCAGCATCAGGATTTCTTCTCCCACGGTTTCTTCCGACGGTAGCAGGATACCCGCCCGGGTGGCCGAGCTCATTTCTAACTTCACCTCGTCGGATTCCAGGATACCCAGCATTTCTACCAGGAAACGGGCATTGAACCCGATGGTTAGGGGATCGCCGTTGTAGGAGCAGCTGAGTTGTTCGGTGGCTTCGTTGGAAAAGTCAAGATCCTGGGCCGACACGTTCAGGCTGCCATCGCTGATGCTAAGGATGACCTGGTTGGTGGTTTTATTGGCGTAAATGGCAATGCGCTTGAGGGAGTTCTGGAAATCGGTACGGGAGACACTCAGCACATTGGGATTATCGACGGGAATGACTGCGTTGTAGTCTGGGTAGCGGGCATCGATCAGGCGGCAGACCAATTCGGTATCGCCAAAGCTGAAAAAAGCGTTGGCTTTGTTGAAAGACAACTTCACCTCGACACCGTCGGGCAACGCACTCTTCAACAGGTTGAGGGCTTTTTTGGGCACGATGAAGGTCGTAGACACTTCGCTGACCACCTCGCTGAAAGCGTACTTAACCAGCTTGTGGGCATCGGTAGCTACGAGGACAACCTTGTTGAAGTCGATCTGGAAATAAACGCCCGTCATGGCGGGGCGTAGTTCGTCGGAGCTGGTCGCAAAAAGCGTGTTGTTGATACCGTGCAACAACGTACGTGCCGGTAGCATGACGGTGTCGACGGTGTCGGCTTCAGGCACGTTGGGGTAATCGTCGCCATTTTCACCTGCCAGTTTGTATTTGCCGTAGGCCGAGGTAATCTCAATTCCGAAATTATCGTCGTTTACCGAAAAGGTGATGGGTTGTTGGGGCAACGCTTTGAGCGTTTCCAGCAAAATTTTAGCAGGAACTGCTATCTTGCCGTCTTTATCGGCCATGACCTCGATTTTAGTCGTGATCGACGTTTCCAGATCGGTAGCTGTGATCTGGAGTTGGTTGTTCTCGATGTGAAAGAGAAAATCCTCCAGGATCGGCAATACCGGATTGGAACTAATGGCTCCACCCGCAACTTGCAGGCGCTTGAGGAGGTCGGCAGATGATACGCTAAATTTCATAGAAAGATATAATGGTTATGGCAGGGTACAAAAATAGGGTTTACTTGGCTATTCTTTCGCTTTAGATGTTAACAATGTGTGGATAAGTTAGTTTTTGAATAATTTCACCCCTTCGTTTAATTAAAAACATGATCAATAATCCGTTGCCGCCGCCGATTCATCCGATACGCGCCATAGATTTACCCCCCCTGGAGCACACGCGTTTGTCTAACGGGCTGCCTTGTTACCAGGTTAATATGGGTACCCAGGACCTGGTTCGTATCGAAGCTGTTTTTTGGGCAGGTCGGCCTTACGAGCGGGAGAAACTCGTCGCCCGTACCACAACGTCCCTGATCAAAGAAGGGACCCTGCGTACCACTGGAGCTGCTATTGCTGAACATTTCGACTATTACGGAGCCGGCTTGAGTACGCCTTTTCAGTTGGACACCGGCAATGTAGCCATGTATTGCCTAAGCAAGCACGTACCTGAGATTTTGCCATTGTTTATGGAGCTACTCACCGAGCCGGCCTTTGCCCCTGGCGACCTGCAGGCCTACATCAAGCGCAAGCAGAGCAGCCTGAAAGAAGACCTTAGCAAACCCGAAGTTTTGGCCTACCGGCAGATCACGGAGTGTTTTTTCGGGGCGGAGCATCCCTACGGTTACAATTCCAATGCGGATACTTACGCTGCTTTGCAGGCCGAATGGCTCCACGAGCACCACCGGCGTTGTTTCCACGCGAACAATGGTTTTGTTCTGATCAGTGGCCGGGTGGATCAGGCTACCGAAGCTTATATTTACCAGCAATTGGCCCAGTTGCCGGCCCGGGCGGAAGTACCTGCCCCCCGATTGCTGCTTACGGCTGCTACCCCCGCCGAATTGCGGATCGCCCAGCCAGGCGCAGTGCAGGCTGCCATCCGGATGGGGCGGCGGCTGTTTTCCCGCAATCATCCCGATGCCAATGGTATGTACGTGCTGGCTACGCTGTTGGGCGGATACTTTGGTAGTCGGCTCATGGAAAACATCCGCGAAGACAAAGGTTATACGTATAATATCTCGGCCTCCTACGACAGCATGCGCTTCGATGGGGCCTTCCACATTGAAACAGAGGTGAGCCCCGACTTTCTGGAGCCTACCCTGCGGGAAATTCGCCTGGAAATGGCTCGCCTGCAAAATGAACCCATACCGGCAGACGAACTGGAGATGGTGCGCAATTACCTGATGGGCTCTTTCCTGACCATGATCGATGGCCCTTTCAACTGGGCGGAAACCGTGCGGACTTTGCTGGTAGAACAACTGGACACCACCGCGCTGCAACGCCTGGTGGAAACGGTACAAACCATCACGGCCGAACAATTACAGGATTTAGCGCAGCGTTATTTTAATCCGCAAGACAATTGGACGGTGCTCGTCGGGCATTAAAAAGGTGCTATTAAAAATATTTTTTCCGTAATACTTAACATTTTTTCCGTTGCTTTGTAGCAAGTTTCAAATTACTAGGTAAAATAGCGTCTTTGATACACTATTTTCTGTAATTTCAAGTTTTTAACGGTGCGAGGAGTAATCTGATCGCCGCTTTGCAAACTCAGGAGAACAACGTATTAATGAAGCTATTTAGCTTATTTAAACAAGAATTGGCCATTGACCTTGGAACGGCCAACACGCTGATCATTCAAGACGGGGTCGTCGTTGTAGACGAACCATCGATCGTAGCCTACAAGCGCAAAACGGGTGAAACCATTGCGGTTGGTCGTAAGGCTATGCAGATGCACGAGAAAACCCACGAGGATATAAAAACGATTCGCCCACTTCGGGATGGTGTTATCGCTGACTTTAAGGCAGCTGAAAGCATGATCGAAGGGATGATTCGGATGATCGGCCGCAAGCGCCGCTTTTTCACCCACCTCAAAATGGTCATTTGTATTCCTTCCGGCATTACCGAAGTGGAGAAAAGGGCCGTCTTTGACTCCGCAGACCACGTGGATTCCAAAGAAACCTACCTCATCTACGAACCCATGGCTGCTGCCCTGGGGATCGGGATCGATGTGGAAGAGCCGATTGGTAATATGATTATCGATATCGGGGGTGGAACCACTGAAATTGCGGTCATTGCCTTGTCCGGAATTGTTACCGACCAGTCGATTCGTATTGCGGGTGACGAGCTCACGACCGATATCATGAACTACATGAAACGGCAGCACAATATCCTGATTGGAGAACGCACGGCGGAGCAGATAAAAATCCATGTCGGTTCGGCGCTGCCGGAATTGGAGAATCCCCCGGAAGATTATGCCGTTAACGGACGTGACCTGATGACGGGTATTCCTAAGCAAATCTATGTGTCTTACCAGGAGATCGCGCATTCCATCGACGAGTCGATTACGGCGATTGAAGAAGCCGTGTTGCGCGCCTTGGAAGCTACGCCACCAGAGTTGGCGAGCGACATCTACCGCACCGGGCTCTACCTGACGGGGGGGGGTGCGTTGCTGCGCGGGCTGGACAAACGGATATCCGCTAAAACCAAATTACCGGTTCGGGTGGCCGATGATCCACTGCGGGCCGTTGTACGGGGTACCAGTGCGGCACTGGCAGAAACCGAACGCTATATGCACATCCTCATTCCCCGGGGAAGTGTATAATTAAGACTGAAAACAGGAACTGATGAGCAGCTTACTCCAGACCATTGCGCGTAGAGGAGCGTTCTTTTTGTTCGCTACCCTGGAGATAGGTTGTATTTATCTGGTCATCAAATACAACAGCAGCCAGCAGGAGGTTGCAAATTCATCGTGGCTGCTCTACTCGGGGCGCTTGATGGAAGAACGGGAGCAAATCAAGGAATACCTGAAGTTGGATCAGCTGAATCAGCAACTGCGGGAGGAAAATGCCAAGTTGCTGTCGCGCATGCCCAACGCGTTCTACACCGAAAAAGTAGTAATCGATAGCGTACAAAACGATTCGCTCCGCCAACGTTACACCATCATTGCTGCCGAGATCATCAACAAGTCGCCACTCAGTGGCAACATTACCTACGTGCTCAACCGGGGATACATTCACGGGGTTGAACCCCACCAGGGGGTCTTCAACCAGGAAGGCGTGGTGGGCATCGTTACCCAGGTGTCGCCACGGCACGCCCGGGTGATGAGTCTGATGCACCGCGACATGCGCCTGAGCGCCGGGCTGCGCGCCAAAGCATATTTTGGCACGCTGCGTTGGGTGGGCGGCGATACGCGTTATGCGACCCTGTCCGCCATTCCGGAATACGCGCCGGTAGCCACTGGTGATACCGTAGAAACAACAGGTTACTCCAATATTTTTCCTACGGGTATAGCCATCGGTACGGTCCATGAAATACAACCGATCAGCGGAGAAAATACCTATAATATCAAAGTGAAGCTGTTTAACGATTTTTTTAATGTCAACCATGCCTACATCGTCCGGGACCTGCTAAAGGAAGATTTGGAGCAACTTGATAAGCAACCGCAATAATGGACAAAGCCCTTACCAATAGTATTATTCGCTTTGTTCTGTTGTGGGCACTACAGGTGTTTCTGCTGAAGCAGATCTACTGGGGTTGGGGCGGCGAGGTCTACCTGCAGGTTCAGCTCTATCCCTTGTTTATTCTCTTGTTACCGTTCAATACGCCACGGGGAGTGGTCGTGTTATTGGGCTTCTTCCTGGGTTTCGCCGTCGACTGGCTCTACGATTCTCCGGGCATGAATGCCGGCGCCCTGGTCTTTACGGCTTTCATACGGGATATTGTCCTGCGGATACTCACCCCTCGCGAAGGTTACAATATCAAGGATACGCCCACCAAGGATTCGTTGGGGCACACCTGGTTTTTTCAGTACGCTGCCATCATGATGTTGTTGCACTTGTTTTTTTATTTTTCACTCGAAGCCTTTACTTTTGTGTACATTAAATCTATCTTACTAAAAGTGTTGTTCAGTTGGTTAGGGTCGATGTTCTTTTTGCTGACCAGTGTTTACATCACCAATCCCAAAATCTAAGACCCTCCGAAAAAAGTAACCGGGTATCAAATTAACAGAACTGTGGCAGTTGATAACAACAAAAATCGGGGTCCTGTTATTCAGGGTTTTTTCGTGCTGGCAACGTTGGTGTTGCTGGGGCAGTTGCTCAATTTACAAGTGGTCAATGCTTCTTTTCGTACGCGGGCCGAAGCGGCGGGATCCAGCAAACAGCTCGAATATCCTTCCCGCGGCCTGATTTTCGATCGCAACGACAAGTTGCTGGTGGTTAATACCCCCATTTACGATTTGCTGTTCGTCTACAACCAGTTTGAACCTACCGCTGCCCAGTTTGATACCCTGAAATTTTGCCGGCTGCTGGGGGTCACCAAGGATTATTTCATAGCAGCCCTCGATAAAAACTGGCGCGACCCCCGTTACTCCAAAGCCAAAGCAGAGCCTTTCCTTACCCGTATTACCCTGGAACAGTACGCCGCTTTTCAGGAAAGCCTCTACCAGTTTCCCGGGTTTTTCATTCAGGAACGCAACGCCCGCGCCTACCCGCACCACAATGCAGCCCACCTGCTGGGCTACATCGGAGAGATCAATCCGGACATGCTGAAGGATTCGACAGCTACCTACCTCGCAGGTGATTACATGGGGATTACCGGGCTCGAACGCCAGTACGAATACTACCTCCGCGGCGTTAAAGGTATCCGGCGGGTAGAAAAAGACATTCTCGGCCGGGTAATCGGCAGTGTAAACGATGGCCAGCTCGATGTGACCCCCATCTCGGGCTACGATCTTTTTTCCACCATCGACCTCGACCTGCAACGTTATGGCGAGGAATTGATGCAGAACAAAATTGGGGGGATTATCGCTATTGAACCAGCTACGGGCGAAATTTTGGCCATGGTGAGTACGCCGACCTACGACCCCGGCCGGTTGGCGATTGGTACCGGCCGCGGCCAACACTACACCGAGCTGCTCAACGACACCCTGGAACCCTTTTTTAACCGGGGTATTCAAGCCCAGTATCCGCCGGGATCGCTTTTCAAACCCATCGTTGCGCTCATTGGTATGCAACTGGGAGTATTGTCTCCCGACCGCGGCATCAGCTGCCAGGGCGCCTATTACCTCAATGGTATGCGCCTGACCGGCTGCCACAACCACGCTCATTGTGGCAGTGTGTCACAGGCCATTCAGCACTCTTGCAACGCTTATTTTGTGACGGTTTTTCGCGAAATTATTGACCACTACCAAGAAGAAAGCACGCCCCGGAAGGGGCTCGACGAGTTCGATGCCTACCTCCGGAATTTCGGAATGGGCAGCCAGTTGGGCCTGGACTTCCCCGGCGAAGCACCAGGCAATGTCCCTACGGCTGCTTATTATGACAAGGTCTACGCCAACGAAACGGGCTGGAAGTCCATTTGGGTTCGCTCGCTGGGTATTGGCCAGGGCGAATTGTTGGCAACCAACCTGCAACTGGCGAATATGGCGGCTGCTATCGCCAATAGGGGCTATTTCATTACTCCCCACCTGATCCGTCAAATGCGCGACCAGAATGGAAAAAAAATCCCCTCACCCCTTTCTTTGAAACGACGGAACACAGGTATTGACCAGCAGCACTTTCAGCCCGTCATCGATGGCATGGAGATGGTGGTGCAGGCCGGTACTGGCCGGGGCGCTTACATCGCCGATATTCCCATTTGTGGGAAAACGGGTACCGCCGAGAACACCCAGCGCGGCGGTAAAGACCACTCGATATTTTTTGCTTTTGCGCCGAAGGACAATCCCCAAATTGCGATTGCGGTATACGTCGAGAACAGTGGCTTTGGTGGGACGTACGCCGCTCCCATCGTGAGCCTGATGATCGAGCGCTACCTCAAAGGAGAAGTCGCCGAAAATCGCCTGTGGATGGAAGAACGCATGAAAGCAGCCGACCTGATCGGTAAATTAGCTAAGTAATTCATACCTTTATTTTCGTTAAATTACGAAGCAAGCACTTAAATCAAGCAGGAATGATCGTATCCGCTATCGTAGCCGCAGCCAGTAACCATGTCATCGGGGATGGAGCGGGTCTTCCGTGGCATTTGTCAACCGACATGAAGTACTTCAAGCGGGTTACCCTGGATCACCACGTGATCATGGGCCGGAAGACTTTCGATAGTATTGACCGGCCTTTACCCAAACGCACCAATATTGTGATCACCCGCGACCTGCTCTACGCCGGCACGGGTATTTTGGTAGCCCATTCCGTGGAGGAGGCGCTCACCATTGCCTATGACAATGACGAAACCGAGGCTTTTATCGTGGGCGGTGGAGAAATTTACCGGGAGAGCATGGCCTATTGCGATAAAATATACCTCACCCGGGTGCTGGCCGAACCAGCGGGTTCTGTTTTTTTTCCCGAACTCGATCCCGCCACCTGGGAACTCAGCAGTAGCGAAGCCCATCCGGCAAGTGAAAAAGATGACCACGCCTTTGTTATCGAAGTTTACACCAGGAAACAATAGTAACCGCAGTATGAAAAAATTAGCCTTACTCCTCGGCGGATTGTACCTACTGGCCACCGCCTGTACCTCCACTCCACCTGCTGCTCCGACAGCCGATGCCCTTCCTACCCTGAAGGAATATTTTGACAATACCGGGCGCAATGATGTCCTGGCAGGCGGGATCCGACTGATCCCCATCACCACCCCGAGTGGTACCTTTAAAGTTTGGACCAAACGCACGGGCAATAATCCCAAAATCAAGGTCTTGCTGCTCCACGGCGGCCCGGGCGGCACCCACGAGGAGTGGTTGGCCTGTGACAGCTATTTCCCCGGCGCAGGGATTGAATATTATTACTACGACCAGTTGGGCTCCTACTACTCCGACCAACCCGAGGATAGCACCCTCTGGCGCACCGAACGCTTTGTGGAGGAAGTCGAACAAGTACGGCAGGCCCTCGGACTCGACAGCACCAATTTCTTCCTCATGGGCCAGTCCTGGGGAGGGATTCTCGCAATGGAATATGCCCTCAAGTACCAGGAAAACCTTAAAGGGCTCATCATTTCCAACATGATGGCCAGTGGCCCGGAATACGGTGCCTACGCGATGGAAGTACTGGGGCCAGCGATGGATTCCGCCCTGTTTGCCGAAATCAAGGCCTTCGAAGCAGCCGAAGATTTTGGGAATCCGCGCTACATGGATATCCTGCTCAACCACCACTACACGGAACACGTGATCCGGATGCCGGTAGCCGACTGGCCCGACCCCATCAATCGCCTGTTTGCCCACATGAATCCGGCGGTTTACGTACCTATGCAGGGCCCTAGCGAGTTTGGTATTCGTGGCTTGTTGGCTGATTGGGACGTGAAAGACCGGCTCAAAGAAATTGCCGTGCCGACCCTCGTAATCGGTGCCACCCACGATACCATGGATCCCAAACACATGGAATGGATGGCGGGCGAAGTTCAGCACGGCCGTTTTCTGCTTTGCCCCAATGGGAGTCATTGTAGCCAGTACGATGACCCGGAGCACTATTTCCCTGGCGTCATCAGTTTTTTACACGATGTAGCCGCAGGGCGGTTTTAAGTGGAAGAGCGACTAGGCAGTTAGCGTCGCCGACAAGGTAATATGGGTGTTTAATAGCTTGGAAATGGGGCAAATTTCCTTGGCATTGGTGGCAATTTCGGCAAATTTTTCGGCCGTAATCCCGTCCACTTCACCTGTCAACTCCAGGTGGATATTGGTGATGGCGCCATCCTCAAAAGTAAGCTTGGCATCCGTATTCAGGACGCCGGGGGTAAAGCCCTCGGCACCCAGCAGAAAACTCAATTGCATCGTGAAACAGCCAGCGTGAGCGGCGGCAACGAGTTCTTCCGGGTTGGTACCAACACCTTCTTCAAAACGCGTTTTAAAGGAATATTGGGCAGCGTCAAGCACGGTGCTTTGGGTGGTTAACGTTCCTTTTCCATCTTTTCCGGACCCCGTCCATGCTGCGGTTGCTTTTCGCGTAAATTTCATTGAGCTATTATTTAAAGGTTGAAGAATATTTAACGTTAACAGCAAGAATACCCATAGTGTTGGGCGCTGGGGGGAATGTCGTAAAAAATCAAACCAAATTCCGATCTTTACCTCAAACCACCAGGCTATGCCATTCTCCCTCCGCGAAACCTTCGGCCACCGGCAGCCGCTCATTGCCATGATCCACTTACCGGCATTGCCGGGCACCCCGGCCTACGGCAACGACTGGCCAGCGGTGCTCCGGCAAGTGGAAGAAGAGGCTATCCTCCTGCGTGCTGCGGGCGTGGACGCCCTCTTGCTGGAGAACATGCACGATACCCCTTATCTGGCACGAACGGTGGGGCCGGAAATTGTGGCTGCTATGACGGTGGCAGCCCGTTGTGTGCGGCGGGTAGCTGCCGATTTGCCCTGTGGTATGCAGGTGCTGGCGGGTGCCAACCAGGCCGCGCTGGCTATTGCGTTGGCCGCCGACCTCCAGTTTATCCGCGCCGAAGGGTTCGTCTTCGGGCACGTGGCCGACGAAGGGTGGATCAACAGCGATGCCGGGGCACTACTGCGCTATCGCCGGGCCATTGGTGCAGACCACATCGCCATCTATACCGATATCAAGAAAAAGCACAGCGCCCACAGCGTCACTGCTGATGTTGACCTGGCTGAAACAGCCAAAGCGGCCGCTTTTTTTCGCACCGACGGACTCATTGTGACGGGGACGGCTACGGGAGCACCGGCTCAAATGGCCGATCTACAAGCCGTACGTGCCGCCTGCCCCGGCCTGCCGCTGCTGGTGGGCTCCGGCATTACGGCTGGTAATGTTGCTGCTTACCGGTCTGTTGCCGATGGATTTATCGTAGGTTCCGATCTGAAATACCAGGGGCACTGGGCCAACGAACTGGATATGCAACGCGTAACGGCCCTGGTAGCAGCCCTTAACCAGCAGGCGTAACCAGCTTTCATGCATTCTCCGAATAGAAATCTATTTTAGCAAGAAAACAAAGAACCAAAACCAAGGCAGGGTGTTTAAAACCTGCTTATTATTTGGTAAAGTTGCAATAAAGGTAGGCGTGTTTTCCAAACCTTACTTACTTTCACAGCCCAGAGCTTGATCAATTAAAAAATAGCTAGTATGAAAAAACGGAGTATGCTGCTGCTGGCGGCGATGATGTTGTTTGCCCTCACCACGTGGGCGCAAGCAACCTTTCCCTACAACGGCGTGAAAGACCAGCGCGATGGATGGTATGCCATTACCCACGCTACGGTGATACCACGGGCAGGTGAAGAGTTGGCCAATGCAACCCTGGTCATCAAGGCGGGCCGTGTTGTGAGCCTCACTGCAGGTGGAGCGGTACCCACCGGCGCCGTCGAGATCGACGCAACGGGCAAGTACGTTTATCCATCAATGATCGATCTGTACGCAGCGTACGGGTTGCCCAAAGCTACCCCGGCGGGGGAGCGGTCGCGCGAGCAACCACAAATGATCAGCAACAAAGAAGGGGCTTACGGCTGGAATGAGGCCCTCAAACCCGAGTTTCGGGCCCACGAGCATTTCGAACCCGACGCAAAGGCAGCTGAAAATTTACGGGCCATGGGCATTGGAATTATTTCTGCCCACCAGCAAGATGGCATTAGCCGAGGTACCTCAACCGTTGTTACCCTCGGTGGAGACCGCGCCAATGAGCTTATCGTCAAGGAACAGGGCGCTCATTACCTGTCGTTTCAGAAAGGTATTTCTACCCAGGCTTACCCCAATTCCCTCATGGGCATTATCGCGCTGCTGCGCCAAACCTACCTGGACGGCAACTGGTACAAAAACCAGCAGGAAGAGACCAACTTTTCGCTCGCCGCCTGGAACCAGGTGCAGGCATTGCCCCAAATATTTGCCGTGGGCAACTGGCAGGAAGCCCTGCGGGCTGGTAAGATCGCCCAGGAATTTGGCCAGCGGTACATCATCAAAGGGAGTGGTGACGAATACCAGCGGCTGGGCGACCTCAAAAGCATGGGGTCCACCTTCATCTTGCCCCTGGTATTCCCCGAGGCTTATGATGTGAGTGATCCGTATGATGCCAATCAACTTACGATCGACCAATTGCGGCACTGGGAAATGGCTCCCGCCAATGCCGGCCAGGTCGCTAAAGCGAATATTCCCTTCGCCCTTACCACCGATGGCTTCAGTAAGCCGAAAGACTTTTTTACGGCGCTCAACCAGGCCATTGCCAATGGGCTCAGTGAAACGGATGCCCTGCGGGCTTTCACCGAGACCCCCGCTGGCATCCTGGGCATTGCCAAGGACGCAGGTACCCTGGAAGCTGGCAAGTGGGCCAACTTCATGGTTACTTCCCAACCGCTGTTTGCCAAAGACACTAAAATTCACCACAACTGGGTGCAAGGCAAGCCCTATATTATTGAAGCCATCCCCGATGCCGAACTGCAAGGCCGCTACAACCTGCTGGCCGGCGCACGGGCCTACAACCTGGTCATCAACGATAAAGGCGGGAAGATCAATATCGATGAAGACACCAACCTCGAGGTAAAATACAGCTACCAGGACGGCCTGATCAGCATGTCCTTCCCGGCAGACAAAGGCGGAGATCTCGTGCGCTTATCGGGCCTTCGCCAGGGGCAGAATCTGGGCGGGCGTGGCCAGGATGCCACGGGCAATTGGATCGATTGGCAAGCGGAATACCTCGGCGCAGTAGTGGCCGAAGAAAAGCCTGCTGAAACACCTGCCGAACCCGAAAAAGCAGCGATGGTCAGCCAAATGACCTACCCTTATGGTGCATTCGGCTGGACCGAACGCCCCCAGGCCGAAACAGTAATCATTCGCAATGCAACCCTCTGGACAAACGAAGCCGAAGGCATCCTACCCAAGGGGGATATTATGCTGCAAAACGGCAAAATTGCACAGGTTGGCGGTAGTATCCGCGGGCCGCGTGGGGCGGTTGAAGTTGATGGCACGGGCATGCACGTCACCCCGGGTATCATTGACGAGCACAGCCATATTGCCATCAGCCGGGGGGTCAACGAAGGCTCCCAGGAAAGTACCGCGGAAGTACGCATTGGCGACGTTGTCGATGCGACGGACGTTGATATTTACCGCCAGTTGGCTGGTGGTGTTACCACTTCCCAGCTTCTGCATGGTTCTGCTAATCCGATTGGTGGGCAGAGTGCGCTGATCAAGCTGCGCTGGGGATCCAGCCCCGAGCAGATGAAATTTGCCGGTGCGCCCGGTTTCATCAAGTTTGCCTTGGGTGAGAACGTGAAGCAGTCGAACCGCAGCAATGCCGGTAGCCGCTATCCACAAACCCGGATGGGGGTAGAGCAGGTTTTTGAAAACTATTTCACCGAAGCCCGCCAGTACGGCGAGGCCCTTAAGCGGGGCGCAACGGTGCGGCGCGATCTGGACCTGGAAACACTCCTGGAAATTTTGGAAGGCAAGCGATTTATTACCTGTCACTCTTACCAACAGGGAGAAATCAACATGCTGATGAAGGTCGCCGACCGCTTTGGTTTCCGGGTCAATACCTTTACCCACATCCTGGAAGGTTACAAAGTGGCCGATAAAATGGCCAAACACGGCGTTGGCGCTTCTTCGTTCTCCGACTGGTGGGCCTACAAGTACGAGGTGGTGGAAGCTATTCCCTACAACGGTGCACTCATGCACGAACAAGGGGTAACCGTCGCTTTCAATTCGGACGACGCCGAAATGGCCCGACGCCTGAACCAGGAGGCAGGCAAAGCCGTCTTGTTCGGCGGGGTATCCGAAGTGGAGGCACTCAAGTTTGTCACACTCAACCCGGCTAAATTGCTCCATGTCGACGACCGCGTTGGTAGCCTCAAAGTGGGTAAAGATGCCGATATCGTACTGTGGACCGATAATCCCTTGTCCGTTTACGCCCGGGCGCAACAGACCTACGTCGATGGTATCAAATTCTTTGATATCGAAGCCGACAAAGTGCTCCAGCAAAGCTTGCAGGCCGAACGCCATGCACTGATCCAGAAGATGTTGCAAGCCAAGGACGGTGGTGCAAAAACGCAGGCCGGCGGTGGTCGGGGTAAGCGGCAGTACCATTGCGATACGGAGGATGATGAAGGGTAAGGGGGGATCTGAAATCGGAAATCGGAAGTGGGAAGTGGGAAGTTGAAAATTAATATTCAAAAAGAACCCGGTGGGGTTTTACAATATAAAAAAACATGCAAAAGATAATCTTCATTGCCATTATGGCGCTCACGAGTTGGACGCTGGCGGCCCAGAGCCCCGTGCCGGCGGCGGCCCAGGCGGGGCCGATTGCGATCGTGGGTGGCACGGCGCACCTGGGCAACGGACAAGTTGTTGAAAATGCGCTGATCACCTTAGAGGCGGGGAAAATTACCCGGGTTGACCAGGCTTCGGCCAAAATCGACCTGAGTGGTTTCACCAAAATAGATGCTACCGGTAAGCACATTTACCCGGGCTTCATTGCTGCCAATACTCAGTTGGGCCTCGTAGAAATTGGTGCCGTAAATGCGACCCACGACGAAGCCGAAACGGGTGATTTTAACCCCAATACCCGGGCGTTGATCGCTTACAATACGGACTCCCAGGTGACGCCTACGGTGCGTTCGCGCGGCGTCCTTTACGCCCAGACGACCCCCCAGGGTGGCCGCTTGTCGGGTTCTTCGAGTATCGTGCAACTGGATGCCTGGAATTGGGAAGACGCTGCCGTGCTTGCCGACGACGGTTTGCACCTGGAATGGCCGCGCCGCCGCTCCTATAACTGGCGCCAGGGAGAATGGACTAAAAACGAAAGCTACGATGCCCAGGTGCGGGAAATTGCGGATTTTCTGGAACAGAGTCGGGCCTACTGCGCAACTACCAACCGCAAGGAGCACAACCTCCGCCTGGCAGCTACCTGTGGCCTCTTCAGTGGTCAGCAGCGCCTGTTCGTCCACGCTGACCTGGCAAAAGACATGGAGCAGGCCATCCTGTTGGGCCAACAATTCGGGTTGCAGCTGGTCCTGGTTGGTGCTGGCGAAAGCTACCTGATCACCGATTTGTTGAAAACGGCTAACGTGCCGGTAATCCTGGGCTCCACGCATGCCTTGCCGGCTACCCTGGACAGCGACGTAGACCAACCCTACAAAACACCGGCCCAACTGGCGGCCGCAGGGGTGCAATTTTGTCTGAGCCACGAGGGGTACTGGGAGCAGCGCAACCTGCCTTTTCAGGCGGGTACAGCCGTGGCCTACGGCTTGCCTTACGAACGCGCCGTGCAGGCCATTACCCTGGATGCCGCCCGAATCCTGGGGGTAGCTGATCGGTTGGGATCCCTGGAGACGGGTAAAGATGCTTCTCTCCTCATCACTTCGGGTGATGCCCTGGACATGCGCACCAGTACGGTAGAGGTAGCCTTCATCGCCGGACGGCAGATTGACCTCGACAACAAACAGGCAGCGCTGTACCGTAAGTTTAAAACAAAATATGACCGCGGAGAGTAATACTTAAGTAAAAAAAGTGCGGTTAATCTTTTCCTTTGTTATATTTGTTATAATGGGTTGGGCTACTGCCTAACCCATTGTAGTTTATTGAAAATATAGCGGGACAGCTAAACATGATAACGGAAATAACCCACGTAGAGGATGGTGAAAAAAAGCTGATTCAGAGCGCCTACCGGCAGTTGCTGCGTTCGATCAAGTCTGAGATGGACGAGACCGATCAGAAAAACATCCGCCGGGCGTACGAATTGGCAGTGGAGGCTCATGCTTCACAGCGGCGGAAGTCGGGAGAACCTTACATCCTGCACCCCATTGCCGTAGCACGCATTTGCGCCGAAGAAATAGGCCTGGGCCCTACGGCCATCGTAGCGGCCTTGCTGCACGATGTCGTAGAAGATACGGATATTACCCTGACGGATATCCAAAAGCAGTTTGGGGTGCAGATCGCCAAAATGGTGGATGGGCTGACCAAATTGGACGGTGCCTACAACTCCGAGAGCCCGCAGGCCGAAAATTTCAAAAAAGTCCTCAGTACACTGGTGGAAGACGTGCGGATTGTGCTCATCAAGATGGCCGATCGCCTGCACAATATGCGGACGCTGGGCTCCATGCCGCCGCACAAGCAACTTAAAATTGCCGCCGAGACGAGTTACATTTACGCCCCGCTGGCCCACCGGCTCGGCCTGTACGCTTTCCGTACGGAGTTTCTGGATCTGTGTATGAAGATTACCGATCCGGAAGACTACCAGGCGATTGCCAAAAAACTGCAGGAAACCAAACGCAGCCGCGAAGATTATATCCAGTCTTTTATTGCGCCACTCAAGAAGCAACTGGATGAGATGGATGTGAAATACCGGATTTTTGGGCGGGCCAAGTCCATTTATTCCATCTGGAACAAACTCAAAAACAAGTCGGTCTCTTTTGATGAAATTTATGACCTCTTTGCGGTTCGGATCATTTTGAATGTGCCACCCAAGAAGGAAAAACTTTTTTGCTGGCAGGCCTACAGTATTGTTACCGATGTGCATCGCCCCATTACGGAACGACTGAAAGATTGGATCACCACCCCCAAAGCCAACGGCTACGAATCGTTACACACCACCGTGGTAGGGTCGCAGGGGCGGTTCGTGGAAGTACAGATCCGTACCGAGCGCATGGACGAAATTGCGGAACGGGGTTTTGCGGCGCACTGGAAATACAAGGGCGTCAACAATGCCGACGATGTTTTCGAACGGTGGCTGGACAGCGTGCGTGAAATACTCGAAGACCCTGAAGGAAGCCCCGTAGAGTTTTTGGACAGTTTCAAAGCCAACAGCCTTTTCAACGAAGAGGTGTATATCTACACCCCCAAAGGAGACTTGCGCGTCTTGCCAAAAGGAGCGACGGCGCTGGATTTTGCTTTCAGTATCCACTCGGATGTAGGCTACCACTGCACGGCCATCAAAATCGATAACCAGATCGTACCGATGGGCCGGATGCTGAAGAACGGCGACCGGGTAGAGATCATCACCAACAACAGCCAGAAGCCCTCGGAAGACTGGCTCAAGCTGGTGACCACGGGTAAAGCGAAGGCCAAGATCCGCTCGGCCATGAAGGAAGAGCGGCGCCACAAAGGGGAACTGGGAAAAGAAGCACTGGGCCGGAAATTTAAAAACCTGCGCCTGCAAGCCTACGAGGAAGCCATCGAGTTGCTGGTGCGGCACTACCGCTTGAACAGCCACGTGGATCTGTACTTCGCTATTGCCATGAATACCCTCACGATTCCCGAGATATTTAAAAAATTTCACGTCGAACACGGCCGCCTGAAGCTCATTGAAACGCTGAAGCCCGTAGAAACTAAAAAGGAAGAACCCGTCAGGCGGCCGCGCGCCTTGCCCCCGGTACCCCGCCTGATGATCAACGGAGAGCCCGGAGAGCAGTATGATTATGCGCTGGCTACCTGCTGTAACCCCGTGTTGGGCGACAACATCTTCGCCTACCTCACCGCTAATGCTGGCCTTAAAATTCACCGCATCAACTGCCCCAATGCCGCTAACCTCATGGTCAATTACGGTTACCGCATTATGAAAGCCGACTGGTCGAGCACGGTTACGCAGACCAATTTTGTCACGCGGTTGAAAATTACAGGCATTGATGATGGCCCCGGGGTAATTGAACGACTCACCCACCAACTTTCCCTCATGGGATTGAATATCCGCTCCCTCAATATCGCGGGTACCGAAGGTTTTTTTGAAGCCGATCTCAGCCTCGTCGTCTCCAATACCGACCAGTTGAACCAGGCTAGCCGAGCGTTGAAGAACTTGTCGAACATTTCAACTGTTACCAGAATAGAGTAAAGTAAGATTATGACAAAGGAAAACGATAAAATAGAGATTATTACCGCCGTGAAAAATATTTTCTCTTCCTACCTGGAGAAGCACGGGCTGCGGAAGACACCGGAGCGCTATGCTATTTTGGAGGAAATTTACAAACGGACTGATCACTTTGATGCCGAAGCGCTCTATATTCACATGAAGACCCAAAACTACCGGGTGAGCCGGGCCACGGTGTACAATACCCTGGAGTTGTTGGTCAACTGTGACCTGGTGACCAAACACCAGTTTGGAAAAAATTTGGCCCAGTACGAAAAATCTTACGGCTACAAACAGCACGACCACATCATTTGTGTAGATTGTAGCAAAGTGCTGGAATTTTGCGATCCTCGCATCCAACAGATCAAGAGCATGATGGGGGAATTGCTCCATTTTAATATTACCCATCACTCCCTAAATTTATACGGCCAGTGCCAGGGTGCCTGTGAAAAGACCAGACAGGATAACCCAAGCGTCGTAGAAGTGGAAGAAGTTCGCTAATTTTGCGGCATGGACGATAAGGCCTTTCAACTGATTCAATCAAACAAGATAAATGTGCTACGGGTGGATAACCTGTTGAGCGAGTACAAGAATCGTGAAATTCTTACGGTAGCACAAGATGCCATTGATGCAGGGTTTACTAAATTTGTCGTGGATTTAGACGGCATGCTCTACACCAATAGCGTTGGTCTTAATTTTTTGATCTCCCTCCAGGCCCGGTGTCAGGATCGGGAAGGAATGGTAGTCATTGCCAATGCTTCCAAAAAAATCATACAATTGCTGGAAATCACCAAGCTCCAGCCGTTGTTTCATTTAACTGATTCGGTAAAAGCTGGTCTTTTATTGATCAACAAGACAAAAAAACAGGAAGATCCAGGTTGATCTTTTTGCTTCTGTCTTTAAATATTCACTTCCGCATGACGGTAGATGTACTTTTAGGCCTGCAGTGGGGCGACGAAGGAAAAGGGAAAATTGTTGATTATCTGGCTCCTCGTTACGATATCATTGCCCGTTTTCAAGGTGGCCCCAACGCGGGACACACCCTGGTTTTTGAGGGCAAAAAGCATGTTTTGCATACGGTTCCTTCGGGTATTTTTCGCGAAGCACAACTGAATCTTATCGGCAATGGGGTGGTCATTGACCCCGTAACCCTGGCCCGCGAGCTCGAAGAGCTGACGGCCGTAGGGGTCGATTATGCCGACCGCCTGCTGGTTGCACGTAAGGCACACCTCATCCTGCCTACGCACCGCTACCTGGACAAAGCCAGTGAAAACGCCAAAGGCAAGGAGAAAATAGGCTCTACCCTGAAGGGTATTGGCCCGACTTATATGGACAAGACCGGTCGGAACGGCCTGCGGGTTGGCGATCTGGAGGCGGCCGATTTTCGGCAACGCTATGATAATCTCAAAGCCAAGCACCTGGAATTACTGCAAATTTACCCGGCAGTCGACTTTGACCTCGAGGGAGAAGAAGCCAAGTGGTTGGTGGCTGCCGAGAAACTACGCCAGCTCCACCTGGTCGACGGGGAGTATTATATCAACCAGGCGCTTCGCAATGGCAAGCGCGTACTGGCCGAAGGGGCGCAGGGCTCCATGCTCGACATTGACTACGGGACTTATCCATTTGTGACGTCGTCGAATACCATCACGGCGGGTGTTTGCACCGGTTTAGGAGTGAGCCCCCAGAAAATAGGGGAAGTTATCGGCATCACCAAGGCGTATTGTACCCGGGTAGGTTCAGGCCCTTTCCCCACGGAATTATTTGATGATATGGGCGAGTTCCTGCGCCAGGAAGGTGCAGAATTTGGCGCGACCACCGGCCGGCCCCGCCGTTGTGGCTGGATCGACCTGCCGCAGTTGCGCTACACCATTATGTTGAATGGCGTCACCCAGCTGGTCGTCACCAAAATTGATGTGCTCAATAAGCTGGAGGAAATTAAAATGGCCACGGCCTACGAACAGGACGGCGAATTGACCCAACGGCTACCCTACGACTTGTGCGACGAATCCTGTCAGCCCCATTACGAATCCTTTGCCGGTTGGCAAACGGATCTGGAGCGCGTAGCTACTTATGGTATGCTACCTGCCACGGCGCAGGAATTCATTGTCGAGTTAGAAAACCGCCTGGATGTACCCGTTACCATGGTATCTATCGGCCCCGGGCGACGCCAATTGTTGGAAAAGACGCAATTGATGGATAAGTAAGCCGGCAACCAGGCAGGTTCCGGCGATTGGAAATCCGAAAAAATTATCCATTGCTACACAATTCCCGTGGTGTCACGTCGTTTTGTTGTGTAAGAATACTTCATTAACACTCTTTTAAAACAACCTTAGGGTCTAACGTATAATATTACGCCTGAGGGGGGGGACCAGAGGACAAGTGCTTCGGCAAAAAGCCTCATCTTCAAACTGCCTACACAATTATGAGTTCAACAACAAATTCAAAAAACGGATTAACTGCAGCGGTCGTCATTTTGGCCTTGGCCCTGATCGGCTCGCTCATTTGGGGGTTCAACAAGAACACCCAGGCAACCAACTTGCAGGAAGACAACACGGAGGTACAAGAAGCCATGGAAGCGATGACCGCTTTGCGCGATGACCTGGCCCGTGAAGTCGACAGCCTGGCTGGCGAATACGATGTACTCGCCTCCGAGAATGTAGAATTGAATGGCCAACTGGCCGGAACCCGCGAAGAACTGACCAACGCACAGTCGGCCCTGAGCCGTGCTAAGAAAGGTGCTGCGGCCGAAATCAATGACCTGCGGGCTCAGATCGCAGCCCTGACGGCGGCTCGCTCCGAGTTGTCGAATTCGATCTCTGCCCTGGAAGACCAGAATGCCGACCTGCGCCAGCAAATGGGCGTACTCGAGATTAACCTCGCCGAATCAAAGACCGAGAACCAACAGATGAAGGAAATGGCCACGAACATGGAAGGCCAGATTCGCCAACTGACGTACGAAAATTTCCGGGCCACGGCCTTTCAGGTTACGCCTGAAGTGAAGCGTGGTAACCCTACCACCAATGCCAGCCGCGCCCGTCGCTTAGCCATCAGTTTCGACGTGGCTAATGTACCCGCTGAGTTTCATGGCGTTCGCCCTATCTATTTGGTGATCACCGATGAAAAAGGTACGCCTATCCCACGGACAGACTACGTTCGCACCAGTGTAACCGTAAATGGCCAAACGCAGGATATCATGGCCGTAGAAGCACGGGACGAAAACGTGGGCGAAAGCCAGCGCATCTCGTTCAACCACGAACTGGAAAACAAAATGGATGCTGGTTACTACCGGGTGAGCGTATTCACCGACACCGGTTTGTTGGGCTCTACCAATTTCCGCATGCGCTAGCAATAGCTTGCCTTTATGCATCAATAACAAAAGCCCCTCCGTTTTCGGAGGGGCTTTTGTTATTTGTGACACGTCCATAAGCCAAGTTATACCATCACTTCGGCTTCGGCTTCAGCTGGCACCACGGTTGCCGCCAGTTCTGCTTCAACCAGGTCATCCTTTTCTACCCGCAGGTTATCAATGATGAATTCCTGGCGGTCGGGGGTGTTTTTACCCATGTAGTAGGACAAGACCTGGTCGAGATCGGTGTTTTCGGCGATGACCACGGGGTCGAGGCGGATATTTTCGTTGATGAAGTCTTTGAATTCGCCGGGTGAAATCTCTCCCAGCCCCTTAAAGCGGGTGATTTCGGGTTTGCCGCGCAGCTTTTCAATGGCCTCCTGTTTTTCGACTTCGCTGTAGCAGTAAAACGTCTTCTGCTTGTCGCGAACGCGGAACAACGGCGTGTCCAGGATGTAGAGGTGGCCCTGGCGTACGAGGTCGGGGAAGAACTGGAGGAAGAAAGTCAGCAGGAGCAGGCGGATGTGCATGCCGTCGACGTCGGCGTCGGTAGCAATGACCACGCGGTTGTAACGCAGTTCGTCCATGCCGTCTTCGATATTGAGGGCGTGCTGCAGGAGGTTGAATTCTTCGTTCTCGTAGACGACCTTTTTCGTCAGGTTGAAGGTATTGAGCGGTTTTCCACGCAGACTGAAGACCGCCTGGGTTTGTACGTCACGGGCCTTGGTGATAGAGCCACTGGCCGAATCGCCCTCGGTGATAAAAACGGTAGACGATAGGCGCAGTTCTTCGGGTACTTTGCGGGTACCATCGCTAAAGTGAATCCGGCAATCGCGGAGTTTCTTGTTGTGGAGGTTGGCTTTTTTGGCTCGTTGGTTGGCCAGCTTCTTGATACCGGCAATCTCCTCGCGTTCCCGCTTCGACTGGAGGATGCGCTTTTCCAGCGATTTTGCGATCTCGGGGTTGCGGTGGAGAAAGTTATCGAGTTTTTCCGTCAGGAAATTCTTGAGGAAGGTCCGGATGCTTGGTCCCTTGGGGCCCATGTCCGTGGATCCGAGTTTGGTTTTAGTCTGCGATTCAAAGATCGGTTCTTCCACCTTGATGCTGATGGCGGTAATGATGGAACCGAGGATATCGCGGCGGTCGTAGCTTTTGTTGTAGAACTTTTGCATGGTCTCCACGATGGCCTCTTTGTAGGCGTTCAGGTGGGTACCCCCCTGGGTGGTGTGTTGGCCGTTGACGAAGGAGTAGTAGACCTCGCCGTACTGTCCGCCGTGGGTCAGCGCAAGTTCAATGTCTTCACCCACGAGGTGGATGATGGGGTAGCGGAGGGTGTCCGAACTGGTTTTTCGCTCCAGCAGGTCGAGCAAGCCATTCTTGCTCACCAGCGTTTTGCCGTTGATGACGATCTTGAGGCCGGCGTTCAGGTAGGCATAGTTCCACAACTGGTTCTCGATGTAGTCGAGACGGAATTTGTATTTTTTGAAAATGGCAGGATCCGGTTCAAAAACAATGAGGGTTCCGGATTCGTCGGTTGACTTGCTGATTTTGTGATCCTTGACCAGTTCGCCCTGGCTGAATTCGGCAATTTTGGATTTGCCTTCGCGGAAGGCCTGCACCTGGAAAAAACTCGACAGGGCGTTGACCGCTTTGGTACCTACGCCGTTGAGACCGACCGACTTCTTGAAGGCTTTGGAGTCGTATTTGCCACCGGTGTTGATTTTAGAAACACAATCGACCACTTTCCCCAGGGGAATCCCCCGGCCGTAGTCGCGGATGCTAACCTTGCCATCTTCGATGGTGATGTCGACAGTCTTGCCGTAGCCCATGACGTATTCGTCGATACAGTTGTCGATGACCTCTTTGAGGAGGATGTAGATGCCATCATCAGCCGAGGAGCCATCACCGAGCTTGCCAATGTACATACCCGGTCGCATGCGGATGTGTTCCTTCCAGTCGAGTGAACGGATATTGTCTTCGGTATAAGCGACGTGTTCCATGCTTTTTGGGTCAATTACTTGCGTGAGCATGTACCTGCAACAGGTGCACCGTACATGCAGCAAAAATAACAAAACCCATGGACTTTTAAAAACAAATTGTTAAAAACATTTGTTGAAACTAATCTTTTGCGGGGTCTGTTGCAACAAGCTAAGCCCTGCCGATCCAGTAACACTTAACCGGGCCAAACCAACAACGGCACGTGGGTATATCCCGCAGTGCGCTTGCTTTGGCTGCGGTGAAAAAGATTCTGAAAGAAACTACGGCGGGGTCGTACCAGCACCTGGAGGTCGATGTGAAAAAGGAGGTTGAACGCTTCCAGGGCTTCGGTGATGTCTTCTTCGTCGAGTTGGTGGAAGGTCATCGGGATATCTTTGATTTGCTCGCTGAAGACCGCAATGAGTTCTTCCAGTTCGATCTCGGTATGGGCCTTCGGGCTTTCGGTGATGTGTAGGCAGCGAATCTCGGGGGTCAAAGGGCGGAAAAACTCGACCAGCCGCAACAAGTGAAGTACATCGGCCTGGCGCAGGTCAGTGGCGAAACTGATCCGGTCGAGCGGTTGATAGGTCGCCTCCAGCGGAACGACCAGCACCGGAATGGCGGGGTGGTCGATGATCTCGCTCGATACGCTGGACATCCACCAGGGCCTTTCGGCGGCACCGCTGGTACCAACGACGATGAGGTTGACTCCTTTTTCGGTGGCCATTTCGTTGACGATGTAACCCACGGGACCCAGGGATACTTCGGTGGTGAGGGTCGGAATATGTTTGAGTTCGGCCGCTACTTCGGTGAGGGTGTTTTCCGCTAATTTTTGTAACCTCTCTTTGGCGGTTTCCAGTTCTTTACGGTTGATCATCGGGATGCTTTGCGGAATCTCCATGACGGCATCAGGAATAGGTTCCAACACGTGTAACAGGTGAACTTCGGCGGCGTAGGTATCGGCGTACCGCAGAGCGTACCGCAACGCATTTTCCGAGGCGGGCGAAAAATCGAGGGCACAGAGTATCTTTTTCATCGTCGTCATATGGTGGTTGTTTAACAAGCGGTAAGTTAGTGGCGAAATGGGTGTCCGGCGGCGGATGTTGTTAGCGGAGAAGGATGATTTTTGTCATCCTTCCTGCGCTTGGAGTGCCCGCACCATTTCCTGCCGGAAGTGCAAGGTTTGGAGGAGCTTTTCCACGAGGGCGTGCCAGCGCCCAAAGCGGGAAGTGCCCTGGAACCAGGCGTCTCTGATTGCGGGTAGCAGTTGGGGATCGCTTTGGTAGGCTGCCGCCTCGAGCAGGCGGTGGTAGTGGACGAGGCTCCAGTCCGACAATTGGCGCTGCTGGGCAATTTCCTGAAAACCGATGACAATGATCCTCGTCAGGGCGGGTTCCCAGGTTTGGGTGCCCCGGCTCAGCCAGAAAGCGGGCAGCGACTCGGCGGGTACCAGGGGGCCAAATTGTTCGAGCCAGGTCACCAGGCATTGGTTGAACAGCTGGGGCGTACTGTTTTCCAGCAGCTGGCGACCAGCAGGCGTGTTCCAGTAGGTTTCCTGGCCGGTCAGCAGCCACCATTTGATCAGCGCTGCTTCGCCAGCGGCATAGGGAAAGCGGTTGAGGCTGTCTGTTACGGCCTGGAGCAGGGGCAAAGTATGGGGCGCTTTCACGAACAGGCCAATCACCTCAGCGGGCGTCTTTTGCCAGTGTCGCTCCCAGAAATAGAACGGTATACGCGCTACCAGCTGGCACAACCAGTTGAGCTTCAGGCCACCGGGGGCTTTGCTTCCCGTGGGATAGATGCCGTCGGCCTGGGTGGCTTTGGGCAGGTGTTCGGGTAGCTCGATCACCAATTGCCCCCCGACCAGGTGGAGTGCTGCCTGGGCGTGTTGCCAGAGTCGTTGCACCAACAGGCTCGTGGGCAAGCTGGCCAACAGCCCGGCAGCCACCAGCCGCACTTCCTTGCGGCTGTGCTGCAGGGCCGTTTCCAGAAAAACTTCGTCGGCTGGCGCCAACCCGGTGGCCAGGGCCGGAAGCAGGCGCGCCTGAACTTTGGGCAGCAGCAAGGGCCATTGCAATACCAGGCTTTCCCGGGCGGCGGCGGCATCCAACTGGCGGAATTGTCGCAACAGGGCGGGTTGCGCCGCCGCGTCGGCAGTAGCCCACCCTCGTACCTGCCCGGGCGTTGGGGCGAGGACCGACCATCGGGGGTGCTGCCGCAGTAGCCAGTAGCCCCGCGGGCCGAGGATGGGTTCCAACAAGGGCCAGCCGTCGGCTTGCAGCAAGCAACGATCAAGGAGCAGCGGTATGCTCGTAGGGGGGAGTACTTTTTGGTACTGGTGCAGGAGCCGCGAAAATTCCGGCAGAGCCGGTCGGTGGTGGTCATTGAGGATAGCCTGAAGGTGCTGTACACTGCGCCAGGAACAAGGTGTACGAGGCTGCTCAATGGCCGATTCGGGCAGCGCAACCGCAGTTTCCAGCACCCGTGCGCCTTTGTGTAGCAAATGAACCAGCCCCAGGGCCTCGAGGAGAACCAGGGCTTCTTCTTCCGAATCGAGCTGCAGGGGCCCGAGGTCGGCCCGGAGGGTTGTCCCCAAACTTTGCTGGTCAGTACCCAGCAGCAAGTGGCGGCAGAGTGCCGGCCAGAGGTCCCGCAGTGTCGGCTGGTGGTTGGTCATGGGGTAAAATTAGGGCTTTGGGCCGAAGTTTGTACCTTTTTTTGATGCAGTGCCCCTCTGGAACCAGGAAAAGAACACGATTATTGCAACCGCTGAAAATACGTCGATATCCGAAATTGGAAAAATAAAGTTTGTTCTGGTGGGTGCCTGGCCGACGAATGCAGCTGTAAGGGGGCAATTGCCCTGGTATTATTATCAAAAGGAGCAGAAAGTGCGGTGTGTTTTGGTAAATAGTCAGGTAAGAAAATGGGCCTTGTTTTTTGATTATCAATTCAAAAGCCTATTTTTGTGCCGATTTTAAAGAACCTATTGTTGACAATTCTATAGAACGACAGATTATGGCAAATATCGGTCTAGTTAAGCAGGTTATCGGCCCGGTAGTAGACGTAAGTTTCTCCGGTGAAGGTTCCAAGCTACCCGAAATTTTAAGCGCTTTGGAAATTAAGCGTCCCAACGGTGATATTTTGGTACTGGAAGTACAAAAGCACCTGGGAGAAGACAGCGTACGTACCATTGCAATGGACGCTACCGACGGCTTGACCCGCGGTGCCCAGGCCGTGGACACCGGCGCTGCGATTGCGATGCCTACCGGCACGGTTATCAAAGGCCGCCTGTTCAACGTAGTAGGTGAAGCCATTGACGGCATTGGACCCGTTTCCAAAGCACAGTCGGCCCCCATCCACCGCAAGCCACCCCTGTACGAAGAGTTGTCAACGGAAAAAGAAGTTCTCTTGACCGGTATCAAAGTTATCGACCTGATCGCCCCCTACACCAAGGGTGGTAAAATTGGGCTGTTCGGTGGTGCCGGGGTAGGTAAGACGGTATTGATCCAGGAATTGATCAACAACATCGCCAAAGGCTACGACGGTATCTCGGTATTTGCCGGGGTAGGAGAGCGTACGCGCGAAGGAAATGACCTCATGCGCGAGATGTTGGAAGCCGGGATTATCAACTACGGGGAGAAATTCATGCACAGCATGGAAAAAGGGGGTTGGGACCTGAGCACCGTAGACATGAAGGCATTGGAAACTTCCAAAGCGACCTTCGTGTTCGGCCAGATGAACGAGCCTCCGGGAGCTCGCGCCCGCGTAGCCCTTTCCGGACTGACGATTGCCGAATACTACCGCGACGGGGACCTGAGTGACCCCACTGGTGGTCGCGATATCCTTTTCTTTATCGATAACATCTTCCGCTTTACGCAAGCCGGATCTGAAGTATCTGCCCTCTTGGGCCGGATGCCTTCAGCCGTAGGTTACCAGCCCACGCTGGCCTCGGAAATGGGACTGATGCAGGAGCGGATCACCTCTACCAAGCGCGGTTCCATTACCTCGGTTCAGGCCGTTTACGTACCTGCGGATGACTTGACGGACCCCGCGCCGGCAACGACTTTTGCCCACCTGGACGCCACTACGGTACTGAGCCGGAAGATCGCTTCCCTGGGTATCTACCCCGCGGTGGATCCCCTGGACTCTTCAAGCCGAATCCTCGACCCGAGCATCCTCGGTGATGAGCACTACGACTGCGCCCAGCGCGTGATGAACATCCTGCAGCGCTACAACGAATTGCAAGACATCATTGCCATCCTGGGAATGGAAGAATTGTCGGACGAAGATAAGCTCATCGTGAGCCGTGCCCGCCGGGTACAGCGCTTCCTGTCGCAGCCATTCCACGTAGCCGAGCAGTTTACGGGTCTCAAGGGCGTGTTGGTATCCATCGAGGAGACCATCAAAGGCTTCAACATGATCATGGATGGTGAAGTAGACGAATATCCCGAGGCCGCTTTCAACTTGAAAGGTAACATTGAGGATGTAATCGAATCGGGTAAGAAAATGCTGGCTGAAGTAGCGGCCTAAACTGAACAGATATGACCATTGCTGTATTGACCCCAGAGCGTGAAATTTTCAAAGGTGCCATCACCTCGGTGAAAGTACCCGGCACGCTGGGCGAATTTCAGGTGCTGAACAACCACGCACCGATCGTTTCTGCCCTGGAAAACGGAAAAATCGAGATTGTAACCGCCGAAGGGGGGTTCAATTATTTCGACGCCGCTACCAAGGAGAAGAAAAGCGGTACGGCGGCTGGCACGAAGATCACCTTCCAGATCGAAGGTGGTTTTATCGAAGTGATCAACAACGAAATTGCCCTGCTGGTACAGGGGGTGAGCGCGTTGTAAAATAATAAGACAGGTTTTCCTGTTTGCTGAGCGCCTTCCCAATGGTTTTGGGGAGGCGCTTTTTTTAAGGTGCGATGTTCCGCCTCGCGGCAGTGAAAACAACCCGTGCATTTGGCCTACTCAATCGGCACGCCATTTTCATCGGTAGTGAGTACTTCGCTCATGTAGTCGAAGAAGGGGCGCATCTTTTGGAAGACCTGCGCCGCCTGCGCCGGAAAATCGGGCGACAACGCTTCTTGGTCGGTAAAGGAATGGCTGATCAGAAACTGCTTGTAGCGCAGCAAGTCGATGGCGGGATGATCTTTGGGGTAGCCGGCGGGAGCCGTTTTGAGCTGCTCCCCGTGGAGCTGACCGAAGGTTTTTACAAAATCTGGTGCAGCGATAATGGCCCGCAGGGTTTCCGGGGCCGCCGCCAGGTCTGTCCGGATGCGCTGCAGATCGGCCTTCTCGGGGTCCCAAAAGCCACCGCCGACGAAGGTGTTGCCGGGTGCGATGTGGAAATAATAGCCACCCCGCCGCCACTTGGTAGCCCGTTCAAAGAAACCACTGAAATTGGATTTGTAGGGCGTCTTGTCCTTCGAGAAGCGCACATCGCGGTAGATGCGGTGCACCTGCATGCGCGCCAACTCGTCGTGCGAGGTCATGAGGTCCTGTAGGCCGTGGGCAAAAGCCTTAAAATTGTCGTAGGCCGCCTGGTAGTCCGCTTTGTGGGCGGTGAACCAGTCGCGGTCGTTGTGCGCCGCCAGGGCTTTCAGGAAGGTAAAGACCTGGGGTTGGAGGGTGGCAGACATAGGACAGGGAGGATTATGGTATGAATGAATAGGAAGGGGCATCGGAAATCCTAACACCAAAATATTAACACCAAAAAGTAGAATGGGTTTAAGATTTTCTACCTGGATCATAAGGCCAGTATGGCCGCTGGTGCATTGACAACAACTTTTTATACGTTATCCAATACGAAGGCTCGCTACAGGAATGTTTACGGCAAGAAAAAATAAAAATTTACCATTACGCAGTGCATCCTGAAAACCTCGCGCGGGGAATGCCATTGATCCGCCCACCAGGAAACAAACAAGACAATTAATATGAGTACCCTGTTAAATACCACTACCCGCCCCTTCCGTTTCGGAGCTATCGTTCACGAAGCACACCAGGAATTGGCTTTTCAGTTGGCAGATCTGGAAGATCGCTTAAACGAGGAACTGGTCCTGGAAGTGAACCCTTCGGGTATTAAACGCATCTATTTTATTCCAACTATTACTGCTGCCGAAATTTGCACAGCAGAGCAAGACGTAATCTTTGTGGACGAGGAAAGTTTGGTCATTGAGTTGGCATGTCCAACGGATTTTGGCCTTATTATTACCCGCTTCCTCGCAGCACTTCGCCAATCAGGCTGTTTTTCGGAAGGGTTTGTGGCGCGTTTGGAGCACATTATGAAATAATTTTTTTTGCCGCGCGCCCGTATTTCTCCGCATTCCATTCCGTTGTTGCTCACTTATTCCCTACCAACCTGGTAGGGCAGTTTTATGGCCACACCTGGCCTAAATCAGGCGGTAAATGGATGCAAAAACAAATTAATACCTTATTTTGGCCCTACCTGTACAAACAAGAAAACCTAATTCAAACCTATATTCGCATGAAAACCCAGTTTATCCTGCTGCTCCTGGGCAGCTTTTGCTTGCTCAGCAGCCATCCGCTAACCCTGGACGAGCGACCGGTGGTAGTCGAAAATTACATCAACCGGTACATCTATCTCTCCCGCGAGCTGAACCTCCAAACGGGGATTCCCGTACCCATCATCCTGGCCGTCGCCGGGCTGGAAAGCAACTGGGGCAACAGTGAGCTGGCCCTCAACGCCAACAACCACTTCGGGATCAAGGAAAAAGAAGAATGGCGGGGCAATACCTACTGCAAGGTGACGCAGGAATACGAGGGCTGGTTGGCCTACGAGACCCAGGCCTGCTTTCGGCAGTACCCCCTGATTCGGGAGAGTTACCTCGACTTTGGCCGCTTCATTACCACCCGCGAGAACTACCGCAGCATCAACGGCCTACCCACCTGGAACTACCGCGCCTGGATGGAAGGCCTCCACGCCGGCGGTTATGCCACCGACCCCGACTACGTCAACAAGGTACTTACCCTCATCTGGCGGTACCGCCTCTACGAACTGGCAGAGGAATAATCCGGAGTAGTCCCGTTTTTACAAAACCTGGTCAAAGGAATTTTGGTGCCAATAGGCGGCGGAAAAAACGGGCTTTAAAGCGGAATGATATCCGCCAGAAAAGGATATTCCACCTTAGAAAGGTAAAGCCCCTGGGGCGGCGCCGAAACAAAATAGGCCGACCGTTCCTTTGCGGCTACGAGTCGTTCGAATTCGGCTACCGACACCCGGCCACGACCCACATCCAACAATTGGGCGACGATGAGCCGAACCATGCCCCGCAAAAACCGATTGGCAGCAATCTGGAAGCGAAAGCTATTGGGCTGCTCGTCAAAGAAAAACCGGGCCGTCGACAGCTGACAAATGGTGCTATCGTGCTTTTCGGGCACCTTGCAAAAAGCCAGAAAGTCCGTGTAATTGAGCAGGCTGGCAGCAGCCTGCTGCATGGCTTCCCGGTTCAGGGTAGAACAATCTTCGAACAGGTAGGTGCTCAGGTGTTCCCGAAAAGGATCCTTCTCGGTATGCACGTGGTAATCGTAGGTGCGGCGGGTAGCAGCGTAGCGGGCGTGCCAGTCGCCAGCTACGGTAAAGACCTTGAAAATAGTGATGCTACCCGGAAGGGTAAGATTCATCTTGTAGAGAAATGCTTCGGGCAGACTCCCTTCCAGATCAAAATGCGCATAGTAGTCGCTGGCGTGAACCTCCGCATCGGTACGCCCACAGCCGATGAGCGAAACGGGCTGTCGAAGCACCTGCGCCAGGCATTCCTCCAGTTTAGCCTGTACACTTTTCACCTGGGGTTGGCGTTGCCAGCCCCGGAAGGAGGTGCCGCGGTAGGCGAGATGAAGGAAATAGCGGATCACGTGGATGGTTTTTGGTGAACGGACAAATTAGGGAATGTTTACGAGTAGGTGGGCAAATGCTTTTGCCGTACTTTTGCCAGCCGGGTTCAAAAGCGTCCACCATGAAGAAACTCACCAAGGCCGAAGAAGAGATCATGCACGCACTGTGGGCCCTCGGCGAAGGTACCGTCGGCGCTATTCGCAACCAGCTGGCGGCGCAGGCAGCCGGTCGGAAACCGGCGCACAGCACCATTTCTACCATGATGAAGATCCTGGGGGAAAAGGCCTTCGTAACCCACCAGGCTTACGGCCGCACCTTTGTGTACCGCCCCACCCTGAGCAAAGCCGACTACAGCCACCAGTTGTTGCAGTTGTTGGTGCACGATTATTTTGAGGATTCCGCCCACCAATTGGTCACCTTTTTGCTGGAAACAGGCGATCTCCGTGCCGACGAATTGCAAGCGCTGCTAAAAAAATCAACGAAATAGCTGCTCCAGCTTGCTAATGGCGTCGGGGAGAGCGAAAACGATGACCTTGTCGCCCACTTCCAGCTGGAAATCGCCGTTGGGGAAGTAACTCTCCTCGCCGCGGATAACACCACCGATCAGTGCGACTTTGGGGAAAGGCAGGTCGCGGATCGGCTTGCGGGTCAGCTGGTTTTTGCGGTGAACCACAAATTCAATGACCTCGGCATCGACACCGTGCAGACTGGTGATGGCTTCCACCTTGCCCTTGCGCACAAAACGGAAGATGTTGTTGGCTGCAATCAACTTTTTATTGATGAGGGTGTCCACGCCGATATTCTGGGAGATGTGGACGTATTCCTTGTTTTCTACCAGCGCGATGGTCTTGTAGACACCGTGGTTTTTCGCCGTCAGACTGGCGATGATGTTGGTCTCAGAGTTGCCCGCCAGGGCGATGCAGGCGTCCATGTTGTCAAGTCCTTCCTCGACGAGCAGGTTGATGTTGCTAAAATCCCCATTGATGATGAGGGTATTTGGCAGCACCTCCGCAAATTTTTTGCAGCATTCCTTGTCTTTGATCACCAGCGTGACGTTGTAATCGTTCTCCAGGCGCTGGGCGGTGGCCCGGCTCAACTCCGTCCCCCCCAGGATCATGATGTTCTTGACTTCCACCTTGCGGCGATCCAAAACTTGCTTAAGGTCGTCGATCCGCGATTTTTTGGTAATAAAATACACGTGGTCGTTGCGGCGCAAAACGGTATCGCCACGGGGAATGATGGTCCGGTGGCCCCGCAGTACCGCAATCGGCCGCAAGTCCACCTCCGAAGTGAAGCTGGGAAGCTCGCGGATACAGATGTTCAGGAGCGGGGAATATTCATCCAATGTCACCCCGACGAGGCTGATCTTGCCCTTCTCAAACTCGAAAATATCAGTAAAGTAGGCTTGTTTAACGAGGCGGTTGATCTCTTCGGCAGCCAGGTAGGTGGGCGAAAAGAGGTTGTCGACCCCGAGTTCACAAAACAGCTTGCGTTGGCTTTCGGCCAGGTAGCCGTCGTTGTTGACCCGGGCAATGGTTTGCCGGGCCCCCATCTTTTTGGCCAGAATGGCGGTGATGAGGTTGGTCTTTTCCGAGGTCGTCACGGCCAGCAGAATATCCGCTCGCTTGGCCCCCGCATTTTCCAATACCTCCACCGACCCACAGTCGCCCTTAAGGGTCAGGACATCGAGGTGCGTGGCCGCGTAATCCAGCACGTCCTGATCCTGATCGATCAGGGTGATATCCTGGTTTTCGTAAGCGAGTAGTTCGGCCAGGTGGAAACCAACGTCACCGGCACCGGCAATAATTATTTTCATGTGACAAAAATAGATGAAGTCTGGTGATTCAAAGGAAAAAAAACGTTCCTACCGCCACATTTAGGGTTTTTGTATCGTTATGCTAACAGAAGAGGATAAAATAAGCTCGTTTTTTTCTATATGATAAGTGAAATTAAGTGATTGACAAGGGGCTTTTTCGAGCTCGCCAGCGAAATCCAAGGGGTGATTTTTTTTACCCATGCGAAAGGAATCAATCGCCTAATATTCACCAAAAGCAAAGTCATCCCATGAAAATACTAATGGTTTGCCTGGGCAATATCTGCCGCAGCCCCCTGGCCGAAGGCATTATGCGCGAAAAGATCAATCAGCACCGCTTGCCCTGGCTGGTCGATTCTGCCGGTACCGGTTCCTGGCACGTAGGTAACCAACCCGACCTGCGTTCGCAGGCAGTAGCCCGCCAGCACGGACTGGACATCAGCCGCCAACGTGCCCGCCAGTTTCGCCCGGCGGATTTTCAGGATTTTGACCTCATCCTGGCCATGGATCACAGCAATTACCAAAATATTCAGCTACTGGCCCAAACGCCGGCACAGCGCGAAAAGGTGCACCTCATCCTGGAGCTCGCCGGAGCCAGCCAGGACGATATCCCCGATCCCTACTGGGATGATAATGGATTCGAAAAGGTATACACCCTGCTCGATGGCGCCTGTGAAAAGCTCGTAGCGTGCATGCAGGTAAAAACACCATAATCGCCTATCTTGGGTGCTTTTACCAAACGACAATTGCTGATGCGTCCTTTCTACGGCTTGTTTTTTTGTTTGCTGGGCTTTCCTGCTTGTTTATTGCTGGCCCAGTCTTCGCCCGCTGTTTACCCTTATGTCTTCCAGGATAAATGGGGCGTAGTCAATGCGGAACGCACCGTCATCCTGGAACCGAGCCTGGATACGATCGAGCAGTTCTGGGAGCAAGGACTCCCGACGGCCAACGCCATTGCCCGACTGAACGGCCGCGTAGGCTTACTGAGCGGTTCGGGCAAATGGATTATTAACCCCCGACTCGACAGTATTGGTTACAGCCACTATAATGCAGCCAACCTACGCTGGGGGGTAAAAGATGGGCAGTATGGACTTCTGACTACGGCTGGCAACAAAGGAAAATGGGCTGTTAAACCGCGTTTTACGGAAGTGACGGAATTTCACGGGCGTAAATTAGCCGTAGCTGCCGTGCGCAAGGACAACAAATGGGGCGTAGTCAACAGCCGGGGCAAAATGGTGGTACCCTGCGTCTACGACGCAATTAAAGTCATTGATGCTTATTCCGACTATCCCGACCTGAAATTGACCCAAAACGGAGTCGTCACCTACGTCGACGCCTTTGGCGCACGCCGGCCAACCGACGAGATGATGATTGCCGAACAGGAGGATGACCAATACAATGATATGATCTTTGAAGAGATGGTGGACCGGGAGTCCGCGTGGGAATCTGTTGTTAAGCCCCGCATCCGCCAGGAAAAAGGAGCCAGTGGAGAAACCATGGTAATCTTGGAAGCGGTTGGTGCCGGTAGTAGGGAGGAAAAAGCCCGGGTAACTATTGATCCGGGTTTTCGGGTGGAAGAGGTGAAGCTCGAAGACGAATACAGCCTCGTGGGCATTCGTTACATCCTGGTGAGCAATTCCGGCAAATACGGGTTTATTGGCCCCAATGGCCAACCTTGTACCCCGGTCATATACGATCGCATTGATTTCAATGGCCTCAGGTATGGCACTGCGGCGGTGCTCTACCGGGGTGCGCTGAAAGGCCTGGCCAACGGCCAGGGCGAACGCATACTGCCCGCCGTTTTTAGCGAGATCAAATGGTGTCGCAGCATGGTTTGGGTAACCCACCCCGCAGGCTACGAAGGCTACGCCGATTTTTTGGGTCAGGTGTTCCTGCCGCTGGCCGTAGATATGAACGAGCACTAGGGCGCCGTTAAGCTTGAAAGGGTTGGTGGTTGGTCGTGCATACGACCAGCAACAGTGGTGGTTTGCTCCGTACGGCCAGGGGGACGGAAATGGGGTCGGCGTTCAGTCCCTAGGCTAGGGTGAGCCCTCCCCAGGGGGGCTTTTGTGGCCAGTCGCAAAATTATCCATCAACCTCCGTCAGAAAATCCCACCCTTTCCTATCACCAGACTTATTTCTATCCTATTGTATCGTTATTGGGTGTTAAATCCAAATAATAACCTATCCTTTGTGTTGAATTCACGCAATAATTTTACCTTGGGAACTGGATTAAATTATTGAGGAGTTAACTATTCAGCACGTATGTATTTCAACTCACAAGGTAAGGCCGAGGTCACCTACGACGCAATTGTCGTTGGCTCGGGCATCAGTGGCGGCTGGGCCGCAAAAGAACTTAGCCAAAAGGGACTCAAGACCCTCGTATTGGAACGCGGGCGCCGGGTCCGTCACGGCGAATACCCGACGGCTGGTATGGATCCGTGGGACTACGAAAGTGGCGCCGGAGAACGGGTGCCGCAGGCCGAAATTGACCAACACTACGCCAAACAAGACCGCACAGGATTTGCCATCAAGCAGTCGAACAAGCAATGGTTCGTTAAAGACGACGAGCATCCCTATACCGAAGTTAAGCGCTTCGATTGGATTCGCGGTTACCACGAAGGCGGGCGCTCCCTTACCTGGGGCCGCCAGAGCTACCGGCTCAGTGACCTCGATTTTGAAGCCAACGCCCGGGATGGTATCGCCGTGGACTGGCCCATCCGCTACGCTGACCTGAAGCCCTGGTACGATTACGTGGAAACCTTCGCCGGTGTCAGTGGGCAGGCCGAGGGATTGGCCCACCTCCCCGACGGCAATTTCCTGCCGCCCATGGAGATGAACTGCGTGGAGAAAGAACTTAAGAAAGGCGTAGCAGCCAATTTTGGTGGCCGCCTGGTGACCATTGGCCGCACAGCCCACCTCACCCAGCCCAATCCGGCCATTCACGGCTCCCGCGGCAAATGCCAGTTTCGCAACCGCTGTGTCCGGGGCTGCCCTTACGGCGCTTACTTTAGCAGCAATGCTTCCACCATTCCCGCGGCCGAAGCCAGCGGCAATATGACCATGCGCCCGCACAGTGTGGTGCATTCCATTATTTTCGATAAAGAAACGGGCAAGGCTGCTGGCGTCCGTGTGATCGATGGGCAGACCGGCGAGCAGCACGAGTTTTTTGCCCGCATTGTTTTCCTCTGTGCTTCGGCCCTGGGCAGTACGCATATCTTGCTCAACTCCCAATCCGAAGAACACCCCGACGGCCTCGGCAATGGCAGCGGCCAGCTGGGGCGCAACCTCATGGACCACCACTTCAAGGTGGGAGCCAACGGCGTGTACGATGGTTTTCACGACCGCTACTACAAAGGCCGCCGGCCCAACGGCTTCTACATTCCCCGCTTCCGCAACCTCGGCCCCGACAGCAACCGCAAGGACTTCCTGCGCGGCTACGGCTACCAGGGCAGCGCCAGCCGCGACAACTGGATGCGTGGCGTCAAGGAAATGGAGATGACCATGGGGGCCGACTTCAAAGATGCCCTCGTGCTGCCAGGGGCGTGGCGAATGGGGATGACGGGTTTCGGCGAATGCCTCCCCTATGAGGACAACCGCGTATACCTGAACCAGGACGTGAAAGACATTCATGGTTTACCAACCCTCACGATCGACGCCGAGTTCAAAGAAAATGAAAAGGCCATGCGCAAAGATATGGCCCAAAGTGCCGCCGAAATGATGGAAGCGTCGGGATTCAAGGACGTAGAAATGTACGACGATGTGTCCTTTCCCGGCCTGGGAATCCACGAAATGGGTACCGCCCGCATGGGCCGCAGCGCCAAAACCAGTGTCCTGAACAAGTGGAACCAGGTATGGGAAGCACCCAACGTATTTGTGACCGACGGTGCCGCCATGACTTCCGCGGCTTGCCAAAATCCTTCGCTCACCTACATGGCCCTCACGGCCCGGGCTGCCGACTATGCGGTGAAGGAATTGAATAAAATGAACCTTTAAAATTTTCCCGTCATGAAGCGCAGAGAAATACTCAGATATACCGCCTACTTTACGGGGTACGCCGTGACCGCTCCGCTCACCAGCGCCATTCTCAGTGGCTGTAAAGCAGAACCTGCCGCGCCGGGATACGCCCCGGTATTCTGGTCGGAAGAGGCGTTCAAAAACGTGAGCGCCCTGGTCGACGTCATGCTGCCAGCTACCCAAACACCAGGGGCCAAAGAACTGGGGGTGCCGCAGTTTGTAGATCTGGTTTTACAAACTTATACGGAAGATAAAAACCAGCAAAAAATCCGAACCGGCCTGACGACCTGGACCGGGGAGATGGCCAGCCAACAAGGTAAACCCTACCACGAACTGGATCCTGGCGAGCAACTGCGGCTGCTCAATGAGTTGGATGCCGCCGCCCGCGCCCAGGACGAAAAACTAGCCGGCCCCGAGCTGTCGGCCGACGAAAAGGAAGCCCTCGCTCCCTGGTGGCTCCTGCTCAAAGACCTGGTGATTGGCGGCTACTTCTCTACCCAAAAAATGGGTACAGAAGTGTTGGCCTACGATCCGGTACCCGGTGTCTACGAAGGTTGTATCCCCCTGGCACCTGGCCAGGCCAACTGGAGTTTGTAGCACGGGGGCAAGCAAGCGCCGTGAAATGGCCGTGGAGCTTTTTCTTCCTGGGCAAAAAAAAAAAGAGGCAGCGCCACCACAGCACTACCTCAGCCCTAACCAAATAAAACCAAATTATATTATTGAAGTAAATTCTTCGTCTCTTTGCTAATCAAATATAGAGACTTATTGTACAAGTGACAATAAGAAAGAGCAGGCTTCGGCGAATCAGCTTTGTGTTTTTTACGATCCAAAAACCAGGGGATTTGGCGGGCGGTGCTAATAAACAGCGCTGGCGCTACCCCGTGATCTGATCAATTCCTGTTGCTGATGTGTCATTTTTGCAGGATGATTAGGGCGTTCGTCAAATAATATTTTGCCCTGATCAATTTTACGAAATTTATTTACTTTTTTAGCGGCTCGTTTTTTCAACCCCTTAATTGCAATGGGGGAGCACAAGCGGGCATCGTTTTTCTAATTTTTTACTATTCCAAGATGAATAAAATGAGATCATTTTTCTTGCTTGCGGGTTTTGTATTGGGTGTTTCGCCCCTGATTTTTGGCCAGAACCTTCCCCAGGAAGTGGATGCCCGGGCCATTCGTAAGATCTACGACCTGGCGCTGACGGAAAGTTCCTGCTACCAGTGGCTGTATCACCTGACCAAGGAAGTGGGTGGTCGCATGGCCGGAACGCCACAGTCGGCGGCGGCCATTGCCTACGGGCAGCAGATTATGGATACGTTGGGCCTGGACCGGGTTTATCTGCAGGAATGCACCGTACCCACCTGGGTGCGCGGTGAGCCGGAGCAGGTTAGGATTATCAATTCCAGTCAGATAGGTACCCAGGATCTGCACGCCCTGTCGTTGGGCAACAGTGTGGGCACCGGACCGGATGGCCTCGCCGCCGAGGTCATTGAAGTGCACAGCCTCGACGAAGTGGAAAAACTGGGCAGGGCCAAAATAGCCGGAAAGATCGTTTTTTACAACCGCCCCATGGACCCCACCCAACTCAGTACCGGGGCGGCCTACGGAGGTGCCGTAGACCAGCGGGGCCTCGGCGCTGCCCGCGCTGCCGAATACGGGGCGGTAGCGGCTCTGGTGCGTTCCATGACGACCCGCCTGGATGATTATCCCCACACCGGTGCCATGCGCTACCAGGACGGTATTGAACCCATTCCTTCCCTCGCCATCAGCACCAATGATGCCGAACTGCTAAGTCGCCTGCTCAAGAAAGAAGCGGTGCGGGTTTTTGTGCGTTCCACTTGCCGGCCTACCCCGCCAGCTATTTCCTACAACGTGATTGGCGAAATCAAAGGGAGTACCTATCCCGACGAGATCATCCTCGTGGGCGGCCACCTCGACTCCTGGGACCCCGGCGAGGGCGCCCACGACGACGGTACCGGCTGTGTGCACGCCATGGAGGTGATCGAACTGCTGAAGAAAATGAACTACCAGCCCCAGCGTACCATCCGCTGTGTGCTCTTCATGAACGAGGAAAATGGCCTCGGTGGAGCCCGGGCCTACTGGGCAGCCTCCAATGAAGCCAAGGAATACCACCTGGCAGCCATTGAATCCGATAGCGGCGGCTTCACTCCCCGGGGATTTAGCTGCGATGCCGACGACGAAGTTTTTGTCCAAAAGTTCCAAAGCCTCTACGCCTGGTCGCCTTTGCTGGAACCCTACGGACTTACGCTGGAAAAAGGAAGCTCCGGAGCAGATATCTCGGGGTTGAAATCGCAAAAAGGACTGCTCATCGGCTTCAAGCCCGATTCACAGCGCTACTTCGACTACCACCACACGGCCATCGATACCTTCGAGGCCGTCAACAAACGGGAACTCGAATTGGGAGCAGCTTCCATGACGGCACTGGTCTATTTGTTGGATAAGTACGGTTTGTAATAAGGCAGGCGGGAACACGGATGAGCTGAATACCCAGAAGGCGGTGCTGATTTTAAGCCAAAATTGGCACCGCCAAAAATTGGCACCGCCAGGTACAAGCGATCAAATCCGCGTCCCCGCCTCCTTTTCAGTAGTTGCCATTACCGACTACAAATCTAAAGCCTTAGCTTTGTGGCTCTTTCCTGGCTGCTTTTTTAATACGACATAAGATGTCTGACCGTGTTCAACTCCACGACTTGTTTTTTACCCCCTTCCTTACCGAAGCGCAAATTCAAACGCGGGTAGCCGAAATTGGGCAGGAGCTCAGTGAGGTATACCGCGATCAGCGGCCTGTTTTTCTGGTCATGCTCAAAGGGGCTTTTGTTTTTGCCACCGATCTGGTGCGTTGTTTTGCGGGGGATGCCGAAGTGAGTTTCGTGCGCACCCAGTCTTACGCGGGCACCACCTCGACGCAGGAGATCAAATTGATTTTAGGGCCAGAGCCCGCAGAAGTCCATGACCGCCACATCATTATCATTGAAGATATTGTGGATAGTGGTTACACGATGCACAACTTTCTGCCCGTACTGCAAGCCCAGGCGCCCCGATCGGTGAAGCTGGTTACCCTGCTCTTCAAACCCGATATGCTGAAAAAGGAAGTCCCGATCGACTACGTAGGTTTTTCCATTCCGCCAAAGTTTGTGGTAGGTTATGGCCTGGACTACAATGGCCTGGGGCGGAACCTACGGGAGATCTATCAGTTGGCGGAATAGAAAATTGCCCCCTCCACCAGGAAGCACATAAAAAGCAAACACCCCGGATTTCGGCCAAGCTGAAATCCGGGGTGTTTGTGGTTAGGCTGAGGGTAAGAAAGTGGTTAATATTGCTCCAGTAAATAATTGATCACATCCGTAGAAGTGAGTATACCTACCAATTTGCCCTCCTCCAGCACGGGTAGTGCGTGGTAGGTGCCGGTGGCCAGCAAAGTGGCCGCATCCCGGATAGCATCTTCGATGTCGACGGTTTCCACCTGGTGGGTCATCACCTGTTCCAGTTTCAGCAGGTTGAATACCGCCGTACTGGCACTATCGGCCTGGTAGGCGTCTACGTAAGATACCCGGTCAATATCCGTTTTGCTGATCATGCCGATCAGTTTGTCGCCGGATACCACCGGAATATGGTGGATGTTGTGGGTTTTGAATAATTCGACCACATCATTTACCTCGTTGGTGAGGTTGACACAGAGGGGGTTTCTGGTCATGATTTTGGCAACAGATTCTCTCTTCTTCATTTTTGTTGTGTTTAGTAGCAACACAAAAGTGAGGAAAGCCACCAGGCTGTCCCATGATTAAAATCAGGGAAAAGACTGACAATTCTTACCCCTTTAAAAGTCGCACTGCCCACCAAATTGCTTGAGCCAGGCTTCGTGTTCTTCGTAGTTGGGCATGGCCTGCTGCACCTGGTACCAAAAGCGGTCGGAATGGTTGAGTTCCACCAGGTGCGCGAGTTCGTGGATGATGACGTAATCAATCACCACTGGTGGGGCGAAGAGGAGGCGGGTACTGAGGTTGATGTTGCCGGAATTGGAGCAGGAGCCCCAGTTGGAATGGTTGTATTTGAGTTTGACGCCTTTAATGGGGCGGCGAAAAAAGCGCTGGTTCAGCTCGTGGACCCGCTGGGTGATGTAGGGCAACTGATCGAGCGCCACCAGGCGGCTAAGCAGGGTGCGGATGGCTTCGGAGCGTTGTTGCGCGTTCAGCTGGTCGCTGAGCAGGAGCCGGATGGTATCGTTCTCCACGTTGCCGGTGCTGGTTTTGCGGTCGGCTTGTTGCAGTTGCAGTTGGTACTGGCGCTGCCCTACGCGCAGGGTGTCGCCGGTCTGGTAGTCGGCGTGTTGGTAGCGTTGGAGAGCTCCTGCCCGCTTGCGGAATTGCTTGTGCAGCCACTGAATAAGCCGTTCGCGATGAAAAGCAGCTTCGGTAGGCGTGAGGTGGGAAGGGAAGCGAAAGATGACGTGTTCTTTACCCATATAGGCCCGGACACTGCGGCGACGCTCCCGGATAATCCGTACCGGAACATCCTGGTCACCTATGCGCAGTTTCAGCCATTCTTCACTCATGCTTAAAGGTACAATTTTAATAGATTTTGCCACAGCGCCAGGGCGCCAGGGCGTTTGTTTTAAACAAAGAAGCGCCGTGCCCAATAAGCGCTAAGTTTGACCTAATGGCTGGGGTTCCGGCAGTACAAGTTGATTTATGGGCGCCGCCCGCGTGTTGCGCCTCGGGCCTGGATGGGATGCGCGTGCCCTTGCGGGCACTGGGCTGGCCTTCCTGTTGGTACTCACCTGATTTGACTGCGTTGTGCTCATTTTGCGAGTTCCCACACGCGCTCAAAATATAGGAGCAGCAGTCTAATTAATCCATTGGTGCAACCCGAGATGGTCGCGCCAATGGATCAATGTTCTTAAGCGTAAAAGCGCCGCACTACGCGTGCTTGGCCGCAAACTCGCGCATAACGTCTACGAGTACCTGCACGCTGGCGATGGGCATGCTGTTGTAGATGGAAGCCCGGTAACCGCCCGCCGAGCGGTGGCCTTTCATGCCGTCGCAACCAGCGGCTTTGCAAGCGGCCAGGAATTCGGCATCGAGGTGTTCGTAACCCGGTTTGAGCAGGAAGGTGGCGTTCATACGGGAGCGATCCGCCACATCACTGATCACACCGGTGAAGAGTGGGCTGGCGTCGATCTCGTCGTAAACCAGCTTTGCTTTCGCCTCGTTGAGGGGAACCATAGCTGCTACCCCGCCCTGGGCTTTTACCCACCGCATGGTGAGCATACTCACGTAGATGGGGAAAACCGGTGGCGTATTGAAAGAAGATTCGTTCTCGATGTGGACGCGGTAGTCCAGCATGCTGGGAATGGCACGGGTTACTTTACCCAAAAGGTCTTTGCGCACAATGACGAGGGTAACGCCGGCAGGCCCCATATTCTTCTGGGCACCCGCGTAGATGATGCCGAAACGGTCGACGGGAATCGGCCGACTGAAAATATCACTCGACATATCCCCCACCAGCGGCGTGTCCGTTTCGGGCAGCGTCTGGAACTGGGAACCGTAGATGGTATTGTTGGTCGTGATGTGCACGTACTTCAGCCCGGTGGGGATGTCGTAGCCTTTGGGAATGTAGCTGAAATTTTTGTCCTTGCTGCTGGCCAGTTCCTTGACCTGTCCGAACAACTTGGCTTCTTTGATCGCCTTGGTTGACCAGGTGCCGGTATTGACGTAGCCTGCGGTATCTTCGGCATCCAGCAGGTTCATGGCGCACATAAAAAACTGGGAGCTGGCACCGCCGCTCAGAAAAAGCACGCCGTATTCATCGCTGACACCCAGCAACTCGCGTACCAGGGCTTCGGCTTCCTCCATGACGGCAATGAACTGCTTGGAACGGTGGGAAATCTCGAGGATAGACATGCCCATGCCATTAAATTCGCGCACCGCAGCAGCGGCTTCTTCCATAACACTAGCCGGCAATATGGCTGGTCCTGCGCTGAAGTTGTGAATTTTCATAAGAAAAGAAATATTTGCGGATGAAGTACAAAAATAGGCTTTTTCTACACCCAAACCAGTCTCCAACTGGCTTTCTCTGCGCAAACCAAGCCTGAAATACGATCCCTTGTTTTGTTAAATTTTTACAATATTTGGGGTAGCATATGCCCGCGACGAATAACTGCTTCGTTGGAACAAAGTAACCAAACATTTTTTGGCGCATAGTTGTTGCTGCCAAAGAACCATTGGAGGGCATTTACGGAATGGTGAATCCCTATTATTTGTCTATTATTACAAAAAAATTACCATGCGCAAGCTCATTTTCCCTACTTCCCTATTCGCCTTGTTCAGTATCTTGCTGGTCCTGGGTTGTACCCCCAAGACAACGGCAACCGTTACGCCACCCACCACGGCGCCCGCGCCGAAACCCGTGAGCCCGGCACCCGAACCCGTGAAGCTCAGCCCCTGCCCCAAGTTTTCGGACGCACCCAACCCCGACGATGCAGAGACCAACTACGTCCTCTACCGCGATTTTCTGCGGGCTAAAGACTACGACAAAGCCCATGCCTACTGGCAAAAAGTATACGCGGTAGCTCCCGCTGCCGATGGCCAGCGCAATACGGTCTTTTCCGACGGCATTTTATTTTACGAACACTTCCTCGCGCAAACGGGTAACCAGGCCTACGTGGATTCCATCTTCCAGATGTACGACCACATCCACGAATGTTACCCCGAAGGCGGCTACGTAGCCGGGCGCAAAGCTTTTGATTACTACTACAAATACCCCGAGCGTTCGACGCCACTGGCGACCTACAAACTGTTCAAGGAATCCATCGATCTCGACGGGATCAAGGCCAATGATTTTGTGATCAACCCCTTCACTGCCCTGCTCACCGAACTGCACGATTCTATGCTGGTATCCGATGCCGAGGCCAAGGCTTACGTAGGTAAGATCAAGGCGATCATCGCCAACGGGCTGGCCACCTGCGAAGAACCCTACTGCGAACGCTGGCGCATTGTGGCGGAATACGCGCCCGTGCGGTTGGAGTATTTCGAAACCGTGCAGGGTTTCTACGACTGTGATTACTACATCAAGAAATACTATCCGGCCTTCACCGAGAACCCGACCGATTGTGACAACGCCCGCGAGGTATTCAGTAGCCTGACCTGGGGCGGATGCACCGCCGGGCAGCCCGAATACGATGCTGTGAAGGCAGTTATTGACGGCAACGATTGTCGCTTCCAGTTTACCGGTCCGGCGGGTATCGGGGTGGAGTGCCTCCAGAATGCCAACTACAACTGCGCCATTGAGAACCTGTTGCTGGCTGCCGACCAGGAAACGGAGTCCATCCGCAAATCGGAACTGCTGCTGCTGGTGGCCAAGATCTACTACGTACACAAACGCAACTTCAGCCAGGCGCGCAACTACGCCCAGCAAGCCGCCGACGTACGGCCCAACTGGGGCGTCCCCTACATCCTCATCGGGCGCATGTACGCCAGCAGTGGCCCGCTCTGTGGCCCCGGTCGCGGCTGGGACAGCCAGGTGGTGGTGTGGGCCGCCCTGGACGCCTGGAGCCGCGCCAAAAGCATCGACTCCCGGTCGGCGGGCGAAGCCCAACGCTGGATCAACCAGTACAGCCAGTACATGCCCAAGCGGGAAGATATCTTCCTGCGGGGCCTGAAAGTAGGCGATACCTACAACATCGGATGCTGGATTCAGCGCAGCACGACGATCCGGACAGCGAATTGAGGAACACCCCCATTGGGATCACCAAATTCTTTGGCTTAACGTCATGCTAACAACATTTAGAATCGGGTTTTAAGGCAGGAACGGATAAAAAAGCTAATTTTAGGCTTTTAATCACTTTTTCAGGAACGTAATTGTTCGGTGCAAATTCCTCTTAATAAAAATATTCGTTTAGCATGGCTAACCCAAATCAAGATCCATTCGCCAACCAGCCCGAACTATTCGGGCATCCGGTAGGGCTGTATTTTCTGTTCTTTACCGAGATGTGGGAACGTTTTTCCTACTACGGCATGCGGGCGATCCTGACGCTGTTTTTGGCGGCACCCATTCTGCTGGACAACCCGCAGTCGGGCTTCGGCTGGAGCAACGCCGAAACCCTTTCCTTTTACGGTACCTACACCATGTTCGTATACCTGACGTCCATTCCCGGCGGCATCATTGCCGACCGCTACATCGGGCAGAAGAATGCCGTGATGTTGGGTGGGCTCCTCCTGTGTATCGGTCACGGTACGCTGGCCATCAACCAGGAATGGGCCTTTTTTACGGGGCTGGTACTGATTGTCCTGGGCGTTGGTTTCCTGAAACCCAATATCTCGACCATGGTTGGCGGCCTCTACAAGCAGGGTGATGCCCGCCGTGACAAAGGCTTCTACATTTTTTATATTGGTATCAACCTCGGTGCTTTCCTCGGGGCGCTGATCGTGGGGGTGGTAGCCGCCAGGTACGGCTGGCACGCAGGCTTTGGCCTCGCGGGTATCGGTATGGCCCTTGGCCAGCTGGTATACATCTACGGGCTGCGCTACCTGAAAACGGTGGGCAACTTCATCGGCAAAGCCGATTCTCCGGATAAAGAACTCCTGAAAAAGCCACTCACCAAAGTGGAGAAAGACCGTATGCTGGTCATGTTCCTGTCTTTCCTGATCATCATTGTTTTCTGGGGCGCTTTTGAGCAAGCCGGTGGCCTGATGAGCCTCTACACCGAGCAAAAAACCAATCGCATGCTGGGCTTCTCCCTGCCGATCATTGGCAATGAAGTACCCGCTGCGGTCTTCCAATCCATCAATGCCTTCTTTATCATTGCGCTGGGTACGCTGATGGGGGCTTTCTGGTACAAGTGGGCCAGGGCTGGCCGCGAATCCTCGTCCCTGTTCAAGATGGCGATCGGCGTGATCATTATGGGTACCGGGTTCCTCTTTATGAGTAAGGCGAGCACCGAAGTCGTAACGGCAGAAAATGGCGACCTTTTAGAAAAATCAGCGATGATCTGGCTGGTGTTGGCCTACCTTTTTCACACCGTTGGCGAGCTTTGTGCTTCTCCCGTGGCGCTGTCGTTTATCACCAAGCTGGCCCCCGTAAAATATGCATCTTTTATGATGGGTGCCTACTTTGCGGCTACGGGTATTGGCAACAAAGTAGCCGGGCTGATCGGTGAATCGGCAGCAGGTGCCGGCGACTTCCAGACCTTCACGGGGATTGCCGTCTTCTGTACCCTCTTCGGGCTGCTGGTATTGGCCATCCTCAAGCCCTTGAAACGCCTGACCCACGGGGCCGAAGATCTGGATCTCAGCCTGGAAAACGGGGTTGCTAACCCAAAAAACGTGACTGGGAAAGGAGCACTCCAGGTCAAAACCCACGAATAACCACCATTCACACTACAGCCTACCTAAACAATAAACATGAGTAATCCGACCGATTCTTTTTTTGAGTCCAAGGTGCTGGGGCACCCATCGGGCTTGTTTGTCCTGTTTTTTACCGAGATGTGGGAACGCTTTTCCTACTACGGCATGCGTTCCTTGCTGGTGATGTTCTTTACGGCCTCCTTGCTGGACGAAGGCTGGGGCTGGCCGCGCGAGCACGCCCTGTCGCTCTTTGGCTCCTACACGGCCCTGGTGTACCTGTCGACCATGTTGGGCGGCTGGTTTGCCGACAATAAAATCGGTTACCGCTGGGCGGTGGTAGTAGGAGCACTGCTGATGACCCTCGGGCACGCCTGCATGGCCATGGAAACGGCAGCCTTTATTTATACAGGACTTACGTTGCTCGTATTCGGTAGTGGTTTTTTTAAACCCAACATGACGTCCATTATCTCGGAGATGTACAAGTTTCACCCCGAGAAAAAAGACGGCGCCTACACCATTTTCTACATGGGGGTCAACGCTGGCGCCTTTCTGGGTATTCTCCTGTGTGGGTACCTGGGCGAGATGGTCGGCTGGAGCCTGGGCTTCGGGCTGGCGGGTATTTTTATGTTCTTTGGGTTGCTGCAATTCTGGTTTGCCCAGGGTATTTTCGGTGACATCGGGTTGAAGCCCAACAAAGAGAAAGCCAGGTTAGCTGAATCGGAAGACGAGCGCAACGACAAGCGGGTGCCTTTTACCACCTGGCAAAACGTGATCATTGCCCTGTGCGTCGTCATTGGTTTGGTGTGGATTATCAACGATCCCGTCTCTAAAATCTCCCAGAATGCTGCCGGAGTGGCCCAGTACGACCTGTTGGGCTTTTCGGTGTTGGGTTTTGCGGGAGCCGATTTCCTGATCCTCACGGCACTGGCTTTGTTTTTGGTCCTGCTGGTTTACCGGATTACGCAGTATTCGCCCATCACCCGCGACCGCCTGATTGCCGTCTCCTTCTTTGCCTTCCTGACGATTTTCTTCTGGGCCATTTTTGAACAATCGCCCGGCAGTTTGACCATTTTCGCGCGCGATTATACCAGTCGGGTGCTCGAAGGAAATGCTGCCAATATCTTCAAAATCGCCAATTCCCTGATGACCATCATTCCCCTGGGTATCATTACCTGGGTGCTGTATTTGCTGTTCAGGCAGACTTTTGGCAAGTACGCCTTGTCCAATATTCTGCTGGCCCTGAGCTTTGTCATCATCTGGGGCATTGCCCTGTGGATGCTCAACAACCAGTACCAGGCGGAAACCACGGAGATTCCTGCTTCCTGGTTCGGGGTGCTCAACTCCTTGTTCATCATCACTTTTGCCCCCTTGTTTTCCAAGTGGTGGGAGAGTAAATACAACCCCAGCGCCAATGTCAAGTACGCCATCGGCCTGTGGCTGTTGGGCCTGGGGATGGCTTTTGTAGCTTACGGTGCCCGCAACATCGTACCCGGTGCGGCTACGGCTTCGGTGAGTATTGTCTGGCTCATCATGGTCTACCTGTTCCACACCCTGGGCGAATTGTGTATTTCTCCGTTGGGCCTCTCCTACGTGAGTAAACTGGTGCCAGGGCGCATGATCGCCTTCATGTTCGGGGTTTGGTACCTGGCCATCGCTATTGGCATGAAAACCGCCGGTAAACTGGGCGAAAGCATTGACGCCATTGCTGCTGAGCACGGCTTGTCCTACTTCTTCTGGATCCTGACGGCCGTCCCCATCGTAATGGGTATTGTCTCAATCTTATTTACCCCGGTAATGAAGAAACTGATGCACGGGGTGCATTAAGATCCGGCCAACTGCCACGGAAATCCCGCGTATTGATTCAGTTCAATGCGCGGGATTTTTTTTATTGTCGAAAAGGAGTGAAGGGGTAAACGGATTCTTGTTTAAATCAATTCCACCCTTTTTTTGTGGGATGCCCGCACACGGTGCATTGTTGCGATTTTTTTTTACCACCCAACAAGGTCACTTCAGGTGCTAATATTAGGTTTTGGTGGCCAGCCAGTTAATTTTTTCGTATGTTTGCTGATGTCTAGATGCCCTGTTAGTATACACAAGAAGCCCTTCACTTGACATCATCTACGCACAACTATCACCATGAAAAAGTACAACTTTTGGCTACTAACGAGTAGCCTTTTCCTCTTGTTCGGCGGAGCGCTGAGCCTCTCTGGCCAGACCCCACTGTGGAAATTGACCGATCCCCAACGATTAACCGAGACCGCCGAAAGGAAGATCCTTCCCGACCAATTTTCGCTTTTTGAAGCCGACACGCTGGCGCTGCAAGTACTACTCCATAGCGCTCCTCCGGAGAATCTGCTGACCCTGGGCAGCAGCAGCGGGGCCACGATCCACCTACCTACCCCCACGGGCGAGTTGGAAGCGTTTGAAATTGTCGCTTACGACCTCCTGGAAGCCCCCTTGCAAAGCCAGTGGTGGTATATCCATACCTGGCGGGGCGTTAGCAAAAAAGACCCGACCACGACGGTACGCCTGGACTGGACCGCCCGTGGGTTCCACGCCATGGTGCTGGCACCCGGCGGAAGCTGGTTCATCGACCCTTACTTTTGGGAGAGCCGCACCTACTACCAATCGTACTTCAAAAAGAATTATCCCATTCCCACTACGCCTTTTTTCTGCGGGGTGGAAGATGAGGTTCCCGGCGATTTCCCGGATGAAGTGGCCACGCCCAAGGCCGGTGACTGTGTGTTCCGGCAATACCGGCTGGCCCTGGCCTGTACCGGCGAGTACGCCGCCTTCCACGGCGGTACCATCGCTGGTGCGGCTTCGGGCATGGCGACCAGCATGAACCGCGTCAACGGTGTCTACGAAACCCAGCTGGCCATGCGACTGGTTCTGGTGGGCAACAACAACGACCTCATCTACCTGGACGTTGCCAACGATCCCTATACCAATAACGACGGCCTCATCATGCTCGGCGAAAACCAAACCACCTGTGATGCCGTGATCGGCAGCGCCAATTACGACATAGGCCACGTATTCAGTACCGGCGGCGGTGGCATAGCCAGTTTGCGTTCACCTTGTACCAGTAGTCGCAAAGCCCAGGGCGTAACGGGCAGTTTGGCGCCGGTAGGCGACCCCTTCGATATCGACTACGTAACACACGAGATGGGGCACCAGTTTGGGGGCAACCACACCCAGAACAACGACTGCAACCGCGCCGGATTAGCAGCCAAAGAGCCCGGTAGCGCCAGCACCATTATGGGCTACGCCGGTATCTGCATGCCCAATGTGCAAAATAGAAGCGACCCCTATTACCACGGCTACTCTATTCAGGAGATCGCCGACTATATGCAGACTGGTTCGGGAGGCGCTTGCGCCACCGTGATCAGCAGCACGAATAGTGCGCCTACCATCACCACGGCGGTAAGCGACAGTTATACCATTCCCGGCGCCACGCCATTCCTGCTCACCGCAGCGGCTAGTGATCCCAATGGCCACGCCCTGCTGTACTGCTGGGAGCAGTTTGACAGCGAAGTAGGAGAAGCCATGCCTCCCCTGGCGACCAATACCCAGGGGCCGGTATTTCGTTCTTTTTCGTTTACCAGTAATCCGGGTCGGTATTTTCCCAACTTGCCGAATCTGGTCAACAACGTGGATCCGACCTGGGAGACCCTCCCCGCCACTACCCGCGGCCTGACCTTCCGGGCCACCGTGCTGGATGTAAATTCATCCTCTACCTATGGCTGCACCACTGAAGATGATGTAATGATGGCGGTGGATGGCACCACGGGGCCTTTCCTCGTGACCGTTCCCAATACCAACCTGACCTGGACGGAAGGCGAATCCGAAACCGTGACCTGGGACGTAGCTGGCACTACCGGTTCACCAGTGAGTTGTAGCCTCGTCGATATCCTCCTGTCGTATGACGGCGGCTTCACTTATCCCGGGGTACTGGCTACGCAGACCGCCAACGACGGATCCGCCACGATTATCGTCCCGGTGGGCACCACCACTACCGCCCGGGTGATGGTACGCTCGGTCAACAATGTCTTTTTTGATATTTCAAATGCCAACTTTACCATCGTCGCTCCCGTTGTGGCGGGGTATTCGGCCAGCTACAGCAGTGGCTCCCAGGTGGTTTGCGCGGGGAGCAGCGGCAGCCTGGATTACGTGGTCAATACGAGCAGTTTTCTGGGGTATTCCGATGACATCAACTTGTCTGCTACCAGTATGCCCAGTGGTACGAGCGTCTCTTTTTCCAGTAATCCCATTCAACCTGGCTTTCCGGTTACCGTCACGGTTGACAACCTTGGCGGGCTAACCGTGGGTAATTATTCGGTCATGGTGCAAACCTCCAGTACCAGCGGTATGCAGACCGTAGAGTTGCCCTTCGAGGTGCTGGGTATAGCGCCAGCGGCGGCGTTGGGTTCGCCCGCTGACAATGCCTTCAACCAAAGTATTTTCACGGGTTTTGATTGGGCTGACGTACCTGCTGCCAACGGCTACCTGCTGGAGGTCGCTACTGATGTGGGATTCAATAACCTGGTCCTTACGACCTCGCTGGCGGCCTCCCAATACCTGCCCCCGGCGGGTACGCTGAGCGGCGACACCGACTACTACTGGCGGGTTACGAGTACCAACAGCAATTGTGGCAATGGCGGCGTATCCGCCGTGCGATCCTTCCTTACCGAAGGCTGTTACTATTACGGCAAACCCAGCGCGGCGGTCGTTATTTCGGATGGTGCCGCGGCTGATTACGAAGACCTGTTGACGGTGGCTGATTTTGGTACGGTGACGGATATGCAAGTCATCAGGCTGGACGTCACCCATACCTATACCGGCGACCTCCTGTTCAGTCTGGTGGCGCCGGACAATACCAGCATTTCCCTTTTCAGCTCCTTGTGTGAGGATAACAACGATGTGCTGCTGACCTTCGACGATGCAGCCGCAGCACTTCCCGGCTGCCCCCTGAATACCGACGCCACCGTAAAGCCCGCGCAGTCCCTCAGCAGCTTCGATGGCAAAGAAATGAACGGCACCTGGAAGCTGGACTTCCGCGATGACTTCGACGCGGATGGCGGCATGTTGAACAGCTGGGGGCTGAAGGTATGTACCAACAACTTTTCGGTTCTGCCCGTCGAATGGCTAGGGTTCGCCGCGCGGGCTGCCGACCAGGCCATTGTACTGGATTGGCAAACGGCCAACGAGGAAAACAACGAAGGATTCGACGTGGAACGGCGCGCCGAAAACGAAGCCAGTTTTGTGCCCATTGGCTGGGTAGACGCCACGAAATCGCCCACCCCCGTCAATGATTATACCTTTGTTGATCGCCAGTTAAAGCCTGGGCTGACTTATTATTACCGCCTGCGGCAACTGGACTACGGTGGTAAATCCGACTATTCCGAGATCCGGGCGGCTCAGCTTCAGGGTGGCACCCCGCTGGTGGAGTTGTTTCCCAATCCGGCTTCCCGGGAGTTGAACGTGCGCATTTGGGGTGTCCGGGTGCCGGTGACGGCCCGGGTGATCGACAACGCTGGCCGGGTACGCTTGCAGGAAGAATGGGCCAGCCCGAGCGCCAGCACCATCGACGTGCATACCCTTCCCGCGGGGCTGTACTGGTTGCAACTAAGTACCGACACCTGGCAACGCATGGAAAAATTAATTCTCATCAAGTAGGTTGGCGAAAGTAAAACGATCTATTTTGCTCCATTCCTAAAATAACCGCGTCGCGCAGGCAACCTTTAAACCTTTTGGGCACCTGCCAGTCAGAACAGTGTGAAAAACTAAGCTTTTGGCAGCAGATGACCAACAATTGGTAAAGGCTTGCCTGCGCGGCAACCCCCGGGCGCAACGGCAATTGTACGAGCAACACAAGTTGCCGCTTTTTCGGTTGTGCTTGCGTTATGCCCGCGATCACCAGGAAGCGGAGGATTTCCTGCACGATGCTTTTCTGGTCATCTTCCGGGACCTGGGCCAATTTCGCGGAACGGGCCCACTGGGCGGCTGGATGCGGCGACTCACCATCAATGTGGCCCTGCAACAACTGCGCAAACAACGCCGCCTGCTTTTTCCCGAGACGGACCTGGAGCAGGCTGCCGATATAGCCGCCGTGGAGGAAGACCTACCACCATTGCATGACCTGGCTCAGGTTATTGCCCACATCCAGGCGCTCCCGGCGGGTTACCGCGCCGTTTTCAACCTGTTCGTTGTTGAGGGATTCTCCCACCAGCATATTGCCGACCAGCTCGGTATATCGGTAGGGGCGTCCAAATCGCAATTATCGAAAGCCAAAGCCATGCTGCGGGGCATATTGAAAAGCAAAACGGCGGTTTCCTGAAACGACACAGTACTATGGAGAAAGACAGACATACGGAAGATTGGGCAAAACGCCTCCGGGAGTGGGAACAAAACCCAGGGGCGGAGCCATGGGAACGTCCTGCGGCCGATCTTTGGGATAAGGTGGCGGCTGATCTGCCGGCACCCCGGCGGCGGCGGCGTTGGCGGCTGGGCGGTCTGCTGTTGGTAGGTGTGCTGGGCGTCGCTGTTTGGCTTTTCCTGGCAGCAGAACCCGTGACAAATGAACCCGTGGCAGACCGTTCGGTACCAACCACAAAAGAATTACCGGTGGGCCAGCGACCAGCAGCTGTTGTGGCTGCATCTGCTGCTACGGACCTGGTCGCAGCTGCTGCCGACAAGAATAGCAAGACTGCGGAAATGCCGCAGGAAGATCTCCCGCTAACGTTCACGACTAACCCTTCATCCAATAACCCGGGTAGCCGTCCCCCCCAAACAAATGAACTTGTCATAGCTGGCACGCAGCAGACCCCACGTAACCCCAGCGTGGCAACAACCGCTCTGCGGAGCGATTTGCCTGACCCTAAGCAAAGCAAGCAGGAAAACCGGCGGCCCGATCCCGCCCCGGTGAGCCCGGCTGTAAAGGCTGATGAGCCTGTTGCCCATGAGCCAGTAACCGCTGTCACCGAAACCTTGCTAAATGACAGCGCATCGGTAAACACCCACTTTGATCCAACGGGAACGACTGACCCGATCGGAATAGCTGATTCCACTACCCAACTTTTATCCTTTCCGCAAGCCGCGCTTACCACGTCTTCAGCGGGGGGGGAGGCTCAGCAGAAACTGCCCGCGGCGGAAGGAACGGTTCGCCGTCCCGCAATCGCGGCGGCCTTGCCTACGCCGGGCATTAGCGAACCCCATAGTCTTGCTGCCGCTACCCCAGGCGACTGGCCAGTCTTTGTGCCGCCAGCCCGCATTAGAAGCGGTTGGTCAATCGACGCCTTCCTGATGGCCGACCTACAACCTACCCAACAGACCAATACCCCAACCTGGCGGCTGCAACAACAGCAGCACCGGGGTGGGGGGCTGCAGCTCAATAAGCAACTGGGAACCCGCCTGAGCGTACAACTGGGGGGGCAGTACCAGCAAAACACGTACCGTGCCGAAAGCCGGTTTATCCGCTTGTTTGACCCCGCCCAGGAACAAAACAATGGCGCTACCAATACCAGTACCTTTAACCTGACCACCGCCCTGGTCAGCAGTAGTGGCAGCAGCGACGAGGAAGTGAAGCTCGACCGCGACCCTACCCGCCCCATTCCACTGGATCGCCGCTTGCTGATCACCCTGAACGACGAATTTAAATTCACCACCTATAGTTTCCCCATTCAGCTGAGCACCCCGCTTTGGCAGTCCTATCCTTTTCGCATCAGTGCCTTCGTAGGTGGTGAACTGGACATCAGCTACCGGACCCGTGTCCGGAAAAGCATCCAGGTCAGCACGCCTGGATTCACGATCCGACGGCTGGAAAACGCTACCCCCGTCAGCAACCGGATCAGGCAAGACAACCGTTTTCACGTCCAGGCCGGCGCCCGCGTCGACGTTAGTCTGGCGGCCCAGTGGAGCTTGCACCTGCAGTACCAATGGCAACCCGCGGCGCCGCGGCTACAAGACCAGCTGGCCACCGTACAGACGCCGTTGCGCCTGGGCCTGAGTTATGCCTGGTGATAAGGTGAAATGGAAGTTGTTGTAGCTGCGGCAAGCAGCATCTTTTAGAAAAATAGAAATTTTGGTAACGGAAGGCTTAGGGTATAGATAAATTACGATGAGTGGGCTGAAGCAGTTCCCTGTTTTATGCTGTATCCTAAACACCTCCTTATGAAACCATTCCTTACCCTCACCGCATTCCTTTTATTTGGCTTATTGCTGGCTGCCCAAAACGACATCTGTCGGATTGACCTGGGGTCCGGTACCCGCGCCGCGGCTTTTGTCAACGGTGAAAACGTGACTTTCGATTTTGAGTACAGTACCGACGAAGTTGCCGGGGTGCGCATCTTTGCCCGCCCTTTCACCAATGGTAGCCTGACACCCAACTACGCCGACAGCGGGTCGCCGCTCTATACGGGCTCAGGTGTCGGATTGACTAGCTTTACCATCAGTACTGGCACGGTGAAAGTAGACGAGATCCGCTTTCAGCTGCTTACCGCCGACCAATCGGTGTTGCTGCGGGAATTTTTTATTCCAGTAGCGTATGATTTTGGCGAAAACGGCGTGCATAGCCTCACCTTCTCCACCCCGGCCGAAGTGGGTTCGTTCCTGAATACCGAAGATGTGACACGGTAGTTTTTTTTCAAACACTTGAGCCGTCGTGACGCCGTGGCAAAACACGAAGCCGCAGAAAAAATGGTTATCTTTACGGTTCAAAAAAGCCTAAAGATGACCAGCCTGCACGCCGTTCCTACCGCTGCTGATATCACCGTCAGTCACGCACTCATTGCGCCCCTCATTCATCGTACCCCCGTACTTACTTGCCGGGCCATCAATGCGATGACGGGAGCCGATTTGTATTTCAAGTGTGAGAATTTCCAAAAAATTGGCGCCTTCAAGATGCGGGGAGCCGCCAACGCGGCGCTGCGGCTGAGCCCTGCTGAACGAGCGCGGGGATTGGCAACCCACTCTTCGGGTAACCACGCCCAGGCTGTGGCCCGGGCAGCGCAGGAGTTGGGGGTACCCGCCTACATTGTCATGCCCGAAAATGCTCCTCAGGTGAAGGTGGCTGGTACCCGGTCTTACGGGGCCGAAGTGATCTTTTGCGCCAGCACCCCGGAAGCACGGACAGCTAAACTGGCGGAAGTGGTGGCAGCTACCGGCGCCTACTTTATTCACCCCTTCGATGATTACAACGTGATTGCTGGCCAGGCAACGGCCGCCAAGGAGTTGCTGGAAGATGCGGGCTCCGAATTGGATATACTGATGGCCCCGGTAGGTGGTGGCGGCTTGCTGAGTGGCACGGCCCTGACCGCGCATTATTTTGCTCCCCAAGCCCTGGTCATTGCCAGCGAACCCCATGCTGTAGACGACGCTTACCGCTCGTTTCACAGCGGAAAAATCGAGCATAACGCCTCCACCGATACCATTGCCGATGGCCTCCGGACTCCCCTGAGCCAGAAGACTTTTGACCTGATCCGACAGCATGTGGACGAAATTATTCGGGTAGAGGAAACCGAGATCATTCACGCGATGCGCCAGGTTTGGGAACGGATGAAGATCATCATCGAACCCAGCTGTGCGGTACCATTGGCAGCGGTTTTTGCCCAGCCGGATACTTTCCGCGGCAAGCGGGTTGGGATTATCCTGACGGGTGGAAATGTGGACATTTCGCAGTTGCCATTTTAGCCCAATATGGCGGGGTTTAATCCACCACCCTCCCCCAGTGTACCGCACCCCCTACCGCTGCCCGTCGGGCACCCGTGACGGTGGGTAAAACGTTGGGCTGTTCCTGCCAGCGCAGCGCACCCGCCAGTGCCATCAGGGCCGCTTCCTTATAGGCCGTCAGGTCGGGGGTGGCGGGTTCGAGGCGAATGGGGGCGATGGCCCGGGCGATAAGTTCACACTGGAAAGCATTGAAACCACCACCGCCGGTGACCAGCATGGTCTCGTGGCCGGTGAGGGTCAGTTTTTCGGTAGCGATGACCTTTTTTACGGCCAACCCCAGCTGTTCGGCGACGTGGAAACAGTAAGTGTGGAGGCGATCAGCCAGGGAACCCGTGGAGGGTTGCTGGAACAGGGGCAGGAGTTGCTCGCGCACCCAGTCGTTACCCAGGGATTTGGGCGGCGGAAGCTGGTAAAATGGCAGCGCATTGGCAGCGGCCAACAGATCGGGGAGCAGACTGCCACTGCGGGCGAACTGCCCGTTGTCGTCGTAGGGAAGGCCGATTTCCTGCACGAGGGCATCGAGGACCTGGTTGGCGCCACTCACGTCGAACGCGATGTACTCCTTTGGGGTTTGGATGCTGACGTTGGCAATGCCACCCAGGTTGAGGCAGGCAAAGTAGTTGGCCAACAGGTACTGGTCGGCCAGGGGAGCCAGCGGCGCACCCTGGCCGCCGAGGGCCATGTCGAGCGCACGAAACTGGTCGATGACTACTTTATCCAATACCCCGGCCATGGCGGCGCCGTCGCCAATTTGGGTGGTCGTATGCTGGTCGGGGAAATGAAAAACAGTATGACCGTGGCTGGCCACCAGATCGACCGTGCCCGGGAGGGTAGCGATGAAATCGCGCACCAACTCGCCGAAATACCGCCCCAACTCGGTGTGCAGTAGCCACAATTCCCGGCCATTTAGCTCGGGCGCAGCGCGCAAGCGGTGTTGCCAGTTAGGGGGGTAGGGCAGCGTGACACCCCGGTGTAATTGCCAGTTGATGAGTTGGGCGGAATGGGCAGCCGCGAAAGTAAATTCACACCAGGCGAGATCTACCCCATCAAGGGACGAACCCGACATCAATCCGACCACAGATAGCTTTTGCATCAGCAATAATTTGAGCACCAGGGAGCGTTGCCCTCCGTTGCGGGGTTTGTGGTCTGTGCGGCTGTTCTATTCAGGCTGTGGGCGGGGTTACTTCTTCAGTTCCAGGGAGTACTGGGCAACGGCGGCAATCTGGTCCGCGTCGAGCAAATTCTCGAAAGGTGTCATGGCGCCCCGGCCTTTGGTGATGACTACGATGCGCTGCTCTAACGGCAGGACGGATTCCTGTAAATTCAGGGCACCGCTAGCTCCCATATCCCCGTAAAGGCCATGACAGGTGACGCAGTTCTGCTTGTAGATTTTTTTTCCGTCGGGAGCCGCAGCAGCCGTACTGGTCACGGCGTTGTCTGTTGGTGGTTGTTCGGATCCACCACAGGCCCAGACTACGGTGGTAATGACCAGGAACACAAAAAGCTGTTTCATAAAAAGGAATTTATTTTTGCCCAACTACGAAAGTTAAACACTTAAAGTTAAACACCAACGGGTACCGAGGGTTTACAAAAGTAGCACGGAAGCATCAATTCCTACTATCCATCCTGAAAAAAACAACCGCTATCTAAAAATCAAACCTATTTATACGCATTAACTGTTATCTTTAGACAAACTAAGTGTTGGACTAAGAAAACGTTTTCAATTTTTCAGTCCAACTTACAACCCAATACCTATGAGTGATCAGAGATACCGTACCGGTCAGAGCCGATTTATTAGTGTAGCCATTGTGGGCTTCCTTGTCCTGATGGTTTTAATCCTTTTCTCAAGCGCTACCTTCATTACCATTGAAGCAGGCGAACGAGGCGTACTATTCCGCCGGTTCAGTGGCGGCCTGGACAAGGAAAACATCTACACACCGGGCTTTCACGTGCTGGCCCCCTGGAACAGCATGTACGTGTATGACGTACGCGAGAAGCAAATTGAAGAAGGCATGGAAGTGCTTTCCAGCAACGGACTGAACATTAAAGTGGACATCACCGTTCGGGTAAATCCGATCTACAACAAGATCGGTCAGTTGCACGAAAATTTTGGGGTCGACTACCAAAAGAGCCTGGTCAGTCCGGAGGTGCGTTCCTCGGTGCGGCAGGTGATCGGCAAATTCACCCCCGAAGAGCTCTACTCGTCCAAGCGCGACGAAGTCCAAAGCCTCATCCAGTCGGAGTTGGAGAAGACGCTGGCTGACAACTACATAGAGCTGAAAGCCAGCCTGATTCGGGATATTCAGTTGCCCGAAAAAGTGCGTAACGCCATCGAAGAAAAGCTGGAAGCCGAACAGTCGTCGCTCAAGTATGAGTACATCCTGGTGCAGTCGCGCAAGGAAGCCGAACGGCGCATCATCGAAGCCCAGGCCAAGGCCCGGTCCAACGAGATCCTGAACGCCAGTCTCACGGCCAATATCCTAAAAGATAAAGGAATTGAGGCGACCATGGAACTGGCCAATTCGCCCAACAGCAAGGTCATCATCGTGGGGGGGCAAGGCTCCGGCGGCTTACCCCTGATTTTGGGTGGAAATTAAGCAATCCAACCAGCGTTGAATAAAAACGTACCAACTTCGTGCCGCAACGGCAAAAAATAAGGAGAAGATTTCGGGAAGGATAAAAGCCGTGGCCGCTGGCCACAGGTGGGCGATTTGCTCGCCTGCGGCCAGTTATCCACACTGCCGGGCAGTTGTTAACACGTGTGCGTTGACAAAAGCCTGCGGTCGGTTAGGGAAAAGGTTTTACTTTTGTAAGCTTAAGTACTAGGGTAAAATGGCGGAACCATTCACAGATAAGACGAGTACCCGCAAAAAAGCGGGCAGCAAGCAGGGCCGGGAGGACTTGTCGAGCTACCTTTTCGGGAAGGTGCCACCCCAGGCGGTGCCCCTGGAGGAAGCAATCCTCGGGGCCATTATGCTGGAGAAGGACGCCCTCACGCAAGTGTTGGACGTGCTCCAGGCCGACGCCTTCTACGTAGACGCCCACCAAATGATCTTCCAGGCCATGCTGCGCCTCTTCGACCGTTCGCAACCCATCGACTTGCTGACGATGATGGAAGAACTCAAGAAGGGCGGCGAGTTGGATGCTTCCGGCGGCCCCGCCTACCTGGCCGAACTGACCAACAAGGTGGCTTCGGCCGCCAATATTGAATACCACGCGCGGATCGTAGCCCAGAAATTTATCCAGCGGGAACTTATCCGCAACGCGACCAAGACCATCAACGACGCCTTCGAAGACACGACCGATGTGTTCGATCTGCTGGACGAAGCTGAGAACAGCCTCTTCAAGATCGCAGAGCGCAACATGGGCCGCAGTGTCGACCGCATGGGCTCCCTGGCGAGCAAGCTCCTCAAGCAGATCGAAACCCTCAAAGACAGCGAAGAAGGCCTCACGGGGGTACCCACCGGATTTACCGAAATGGACCGCCTGACGAGTGGCTTCCAGCGCTCAGACCTCATTATTCTGGCCGCGCGGCCAGGTATGGGTAAAACCGCCCTGACCCTGTCTATCGCCAAAAACGCGGCCCTGGACTTCAACAAGGGGGTCGCGATCTTCAGCCTGGAGATGTCGAGCCTGCAGTTGGCCCAGCGAATCATCTCCATGGAGGCCGAAATACCGGGCAGCAAGCTCCGCAACGGACAGATGGAAGAGTACGAATGGCAGCAGCTGCACAGCGCCATTGAGCGCGTAGCCGACGCCCCGATCTTTATTGACGATACCCCCGGTATCAACACCTTCGAGTTGCGGGCCAAGTGCCGGCGCCTGAAGATGCAGTACGATATTCAACTTATCATTATCGACTACCTGCAGCTGATGAGCGGCGGCAGTGACAGCAACAAGGGCGGCAATCGCGAACAGGAAGTGAGTGCCATCTCGCGGGCCCTCAAAGGCCTGGCCAAGGAGTTGGACGTACCCGTGATCGCCCTGTCGCAGCTGAGTCGGGCAGTAGAAACCCGCGGTGGTGACAAGCGTCCCCAGCTGAGTGACCTGCGGGAATCGGGATCGATCGAGCAGGATGCCGACATGGTCATGTTCATCTACCGCCCGGAATACTACCAGATTCTGGAAGACGAGGAAGGCCAATCGCTCAAGGGCGTAGCCGACGTAATCGTCGCCAAAAACCGCCACGGCGCCTTGCAAGACGTGCGCCTGCGCTTCACCGGCGAATTTGCCCGCTTCTCCAACATGGACGACCCCGACTTTGGCAACCTGCCCGGCGACACCTTCGAGAGCCCTTTCAATAACATCATCACCAAGCCTTCGCGGATGAATGATGATGAGGATATTCCGTTTTAGGAGGGGGAAATAGAGCAAATATTTAGCCAGTCGTTCGAATTTCACCAAGAGCTATATGATTGCCATCACACAAGCCCATACCCCCGCCGACTTTCAACAAATTGCCGATCTCGCTACCGTCATTTGGACGGATCACTACGTGCCCATCGTGGGGGTCGGGCAAATTGTTTACATGCTGGAAAAATTTCAGTCGGCCAGTGCTATCGTGCAACAGGTGCAGGAAGGTACGGCCTACTTTATCCTCCGTCACGGAGATGATTCCGCTGGCTATTTTTCTTATTACCCCAAAGGGGAATCCCTGTTTCTGAGTAAGTTGTATGTGTTATCTGCCTTCAGGGGCCAGGGGCTGGCGAAAATGGCCATCGCCTCCATCGCCGCCGCCGCTGCCGCATTGGAGTGCCGCCGCATTACCCTGACGGTGAACAAAAACAATACGGGCTCCATCCAGGCCTACGAAAAAATGGGGTTTACCAAAGTCGAGGCCATTGTGCTGGACATTGGGCAGGGTTACGTCATGGATGATTATCTGATGGAAAAGCGCCTGCCGCCAAGAGCAGATTAAGTTAGCGGTTGCGCCGCGGGTTGGCTAGTGTGATGGATTTTTAAGCGCTTTAAATGCCCCCTAACAGCACGCTGCCGACTGCGGCCTGGCCGAAAGAGGGGGTTATTTGCTAAGCATTTCGCAGGAAGGCCAACAATTTGTGACCAAAATCATTAAAGATTAAGCCCCGTAAGCTGGGCCTTAAAACTTGCGACTGATGAAAAAACAAAACCCAACCCGCCTACGGCATGATTGCCATCAACCCGGGAGCCGTGGCCGAAGCGCGGGAAAAAGACCGTCGCCGGTCCGTAAGTGATCATCCCATCTACGGGATACCCATTTTGCTGAAGGACAACATCGACGCTGCGGGCATGCCCACCACCGCCGGTGCCCACGCCCTGCTGAACAACAGCACGACCGACGCGTTTATCGTCACCCGGATCAAAGCGGCGGGTGGCATTGTGCTCGGAAAGACCAACCTGAGCGAATGGGCCAATTTTCTTTGTCAGGGTTGCCCCAATGGCTACAGTGCGGTTGGGGGGCAAACGCTCAATGCCTACGGCCGTAAGGTGTTTGATACGGGCGGGTCAAGCTCCGGCAGTGGTGCGGCTATGGCCGCCAACTACGCCGCCGCAGCGGTGGGTACCGAGACCTCGGGCTCCATCCTCTCCCCGTCGAGCAAAAGCTCCCTGGTGGGTTTGAAGCCTACCGTAGGGCTGTTGAGCCGGGGCGGCATCGTGCCCATCTCCAGCACCTTGGACACCCCCGGCCCCATGACCAGAAACGTGACCGACAACGCCATTCTGCTCTCTGCCATGGCGGGGGAAGACCCCGCTGACGCCGCCACCCGCAACAACCCCAAGGACCAACCCTACCTGGAAGAACTGAAAGGCGCCACCCTGCAGGGGCTGCGCTTCGGGGTGTTTAAAGACTACCTGAAAGATTCGCTCTATGAGTTGAGTGTGGCTGCCATTGTTGCACAAGGCGGTATCGCCGTTGAATTTGAACCGGTCGAACTGGATTTTAACGGCTTCGGGCGCATCCTGAGTGCAGATATGAAAGTGGATTTGCCCCACTACCTCCAGACCTACGCTTCTCCTGCGATTACCCTGCGCTCGGTGGCCGATGTGGTGCGGTACAACGAACAGGATACGTTGGTCCGGATTCCCGATGGTCAGGCACGCTTCGCCGGCATCCTGGACGAAGATATCACGCCGGAAGAGCTGCTCGTGCTGAAGAAACGTATCCACGACGAAGGTGTGCGCTTTTTTGAAGAACCGCTCGTGGCGCACCAATTGGACGCAATTTTGTCTGTCAATAACCAGCACGCGGGTTACGCCGCTGCTGCCCGGTATCCTTGCCTGACCGTTCCGATGGGGTACAGCGCCGCCGGCGAACCCAACGGCCTGACCTTTATCGGCCGGCCGTTTACGGAAGACCTCCTCCTGAAGATGGGCTATGCCTACGAGCAGGTTAGTAAGCGGCGGAAATTGCCCATAGCGACCGCGACCACTGGATGTCAGCGGAGGAAGCCGTAGCCTATGGAATTTTGGATGAAGTGCTAAAGAAAGGGTAGTCCCTGGGGAATATGACCTTCCACAAGTGGGCTGATCTACTCTTCTTCTTCCAGGTAACCGAACAAGTCCAATTCTTCGTCTTCGTCATCTGTCTGGAAGCGATAGACTTGCTTGGGCTTGTATTTTTGCTTATCCAGCGGTTTCAGCTTGGGTTTGCGCTGGCGTTCGTTGGATTCGCGGGGCGAAGAGTTGTTGGGTTCCAAACTCTTATTCTTCGTCTCTGACTGTTTCATGATCAGCAATGGTTAGAAAATGCTATTTGACCAGACAATTTTAAAGGAAAAAACAATAGCAGGAAAGGGGTAAAGCGCATTTTTTTTAGTTTGCGCCGGTTTTTTTTGATTTTTTTGTGAAAAGACGAATCCTAAAGGCTTGAAAAGTGCCTTTTGGTTAAATTTAAACAAATTTAGTTTTGTTTAAAAAAAATACTTCTAATGTAAATAAGTGATTTTTGAAACGTGTCGGAATAATATACTGCGACTATTTGCGGCTTTATGACAACCCTGGTGGCCTAATGCCAGTAGGGATATTTCCCTCCTCCTCCACACTTCAACCACCTGCCCACGGGGCGGTATGTCCTGCGTAAAGAAGGCCGCCATGGCCGCGGGCAGGGCTGTGCTAAGCCACCTCCCGTCCGCGCGCGGCTTCGAGGAGGGCAAACCAGTGTTCATCCGTTAGTTCAATAGCCAGCGCTTTCACTACTGCCTGAAGGCGTTCCGGGCGGGTGGTACCCAGCACGGGTAAGATGCCTGCAGGATGGTGCAACAACCAGGCCAGTAACAGGAGATCAGCGCCCGGGGAGTCATAGTAGGCACCTATTTCGGCCAGTTTGTCGGCGGTACGCAGGGCAGCCTCATCGGTACGGCCAAACAAACCACCCAGAGGCGACCAGGCCATGGGGCGAATGCGGTGTTGCAGGCACTGGTCGAAAGTACCGTCGAAGCAGGGCTCGAAGTGCAGCAAACTGGCCTTTACCTGGTTGGTGACCAGGGGCGTGACGCTGTGGAGGTAGTCGAACTGACTGGGTGTGAAATTGGAAACACCAAAATGGAGCACTTTGCCCTGGCTTTTGAGCTGGGCGATCGCCGCCGCTACCTCGTCGGCTTGCATCAGTGGACTGGGCCGGTGTACGAGTAGGAGGTCCAGGTAGTCGGTGCCCAGGTTGCGCAGGCTCTGTTCGGCCGAGGCGATGATGTAATCCTTGCGCAGGTCGTAACTTTTTAACGTGTTTTCGGGGCGTTGTGGGCATACCAGCCGGATGCCGCATTTCGAGATCAATTGCATTTGCTGGCGCCAGCCCTGGCGATGGCGCAGCGCAGCACCAAAAGCGGCTTCGGTGGTGTAGTGTCCGTAAATGTCGGCGTGGTCGAAAGTGGTGATGCCCACTTCCAGGCAGGTGTCGATCAGTTTTCCTATGGCCCTGGCCGATAAGTCGTGCCCCCAGACGCCCCAGGTCATGACGCCGGCTACCAGGCGAGAAAATTGAGGTCCGTGGGTGGAGAGTGCTATGGGTACTGGCATAGGGGGAGGATTGAATTTTAATTCTATAAGGTAAAGAAACAAAATATTAGGGAAGCGGTATAGTCACCGGCAGATTTGGGTAGATCATTCAAGACCACCGGTGGTTACCGGGCCGGTTGGCGGGGGGCTCTGGCAGTACAAGCTCCCGGTTATCTCTACGGAGCAAAGGTTAAAACGGGACTTAAAGGAAGGCAATGTGTCCTGGTTTTGACAAACCCCGGCACAAAAAACTGAACATTTCCTCCTCTAAAGTTATTACAAAAATATAGTATCTAATTTCAAAAACCCAAAGTGAATTTTTATGAAATACCTATTACTCACCGTGTTTACGGTCCTACTCAGTTGGACGGTGAACGCCCAGGAAATTTTTACGGCCACGCTGAGTGGTCGCCAGGAAGCACTGCCCGTGGCTACTCCTGCCAGTGGTACCCTTACCGCCGAACTGAACGGTACCACGCTTACGGTAAGCGGTTCTTTCCAGGATCTTTCCGGCGATTTCAATCCAGCGATCGCTGGGGGATCTCATTTGCATCTGGCTACGGCTGGTTCCAACGGGAGTATTGTTTTTGCCCTTGTTCCAGTGCTGGATACCGACCTTAAAGGTGGTGCCTTCCTGGCCGCAGCCAACACGTTCACCCTCACGGAAGAACAAGTGACGGCTTTGCGCAACCGCGAATTTTACGCCAATATTCATACGACCCGCTTCGGCAGTGGCGAGTTGCGTGGACAACTGTTACCTGCCGCCGCTGACTACTACTGGATCAATTTATTTGGAAGTAACGAAAATCCCGACATCATCACGGATGCCGCCGGTGCGCTGGCGCTGACAGTCGTTAACAACGAACTGGTCGTGAGTGGCTCCTTTGCCAATTTGAGCAGCCCGCTGGCCACTACCATTGCGGGTGGGGTACACCTGCACATCGCTGCTGCCGGCAGCAACGGCCCGGTAGCGATCCGCTTAAACCCGACGACTGCGCCCGATGGGTTGAGCGCTGTATTCCTGGCTGCCGATAACACTTTCGAACTCACCGCCGAGCAGGCTACCGCGCTGGCAGCCAGCAATGTGTACGCCAATGTACATTCCCTCAACTTCACCGGAGGTGAAATCCGCGGACAAGCCCTGCCCATCAGTCGGGTGGTTTTCCGCGCCGACCTGGCGGCCAGCAACGAGTTTCCCTACACCACGTCCTTCGCCCGCGGGCAGGTTTTACTGACCATGACTGATGACGAACTCATTGTTACCGGAAGCCTGGCTGGCCTGGAATCAGACCTGGCTACGGCCATTGCCGGTGGTATCCACCTGCACCAGGCTGCTGCGGGCAGCAATGGTGCCGTAATTATTCCCCTGACTATCGACCTCAATGCCGGTAACCGGAACGGTACCATCCTGGCCAGCAACAATACCTACCCGCTGACGCCCGAACTGGAAGAAATACTGCTGAATCGGCAGTTTTATATCAACGTGCACAGCGAAACCAACACGGGAGGCGAAATCCGCGGCCAGGTGCTGCCCGAGTGCCAGTTTGTACTCACGGCCGTACTTTCGGGTACGCAAGAAATCCCCGACGTCAGCACCGCTGCCCAGGGCATGGTGAAGCTGGAAGTTTCTGGCAACCGGGCCGTTGCTTCGGGTTCTTTCAACAACCTGTCCAGTGGCCTGAACGTAGCCATTGCCGGTGGGGCACATTTGCATCTGGGTTTGCCCGGCGAGTTGGGCCCTGTTGCTTACCTGTTGAACGCCACGGTAGCTGCTGATGGGCTAAGTGGTACGTTTGGGCCCAGTGACAACGTCATTGCCCTCGATGCCGCTAACCGGTCCGCACTGGTGGCCCGCGGGATGTACGTCAACGTGCACACCCTTGCCAATGCCGGTGGCGAAATCCGGGGCGCTGTACTCGGCGAAGCGGCCAACTACTTCTTTGCTCCCTTGTCGGGGGCCAGCGAAACCACGCCGGTGAATTCGCCAGCGCGGGGCATGTTGGCGCTGGAAGTGAACAGCAACGGCAGCGTGGCCGTCGGTTCTTTCCAGAATTTGGGTAGCGACCTGGCGACCAACGTGGCGGGCGGTGCCCACATCCACACCCAGTTTGCGGGCAGAAATGGCTCTATCCTGTCCCTCCTGAACGTGACCGGTACCGGTACGACGGGTGTTTTCGCAGCAGCGGATAACAAACTGACCTTCAGCAGCGGTGCGTTGGATACCCTGCGTGAGCGGATGTGGTACGTGAACGTACACTCGGTAAACAACCCCGGTGGTGAAATCCGCGGCCAGGTATTACCCATGGCTACCGGCTATTTTCACACCAGCCTCAGCGGGATCAACGAAACTTCACCGCTGGCCGTATCCGGTACAGGAAGCCTGAAGCTGGAACTGGTTAACAACAAGCTGGTAGTAACGGGTGGCTTTGGTAGCCTGGTGGGTGAATTTGCCGCCAATGTGGGCGGAGGCGCTCACCTCCACCTCGGTAACACGGGGAGCAATGGCGCCGTAGATATTCCGTTGGCGGCAACCGTAGCGACGGATAACCTGAGTGGCTACTTTGCCGCTGCCAACAATACCTTTACCCTGACGGATGATCAATTGACCAGTCTGCGCTCGGGTGGCTATTACGCCAACATCCACACCCAAGCCCAAACGAGTGGGGAGATTCGCGGACAAATCTTACCGGAAGTTAATTTTTTCCCTACCGCGTCCGAAATTGAACTGCCTGCCGAAGGTACCACACTGACCATTGCCGGCAACGCCCTTACCGAATTTACGGCAACCTGGCTACCCACCACGGATCCCGACGGCGACCTGGTTGCTTACGTATGGCAGTTGGCGCTTGACGAAGCCTTTACCACCGTTTTATTCTCTACCGCAACAGCTCAGGAGGCGTTCTTTACGACCAACTTCGGTACCGTAGATGCCTTACTGGCCGCCAATGGCGTAACCGTTGGCGCAGCGGTAACGCTCTACCACCGCGTTGTGGTAACCGATGGCAGCAACGCCACCCCAGGTGCCGCGAAGTCGGTGGTACTGACGCGCGGTGAAGTAACGGCCACCAACAACATACTGGCCCGCCTGATCCAGTTGGAAGTATATCCCAACCAGACCAGCGGTGCACCCGTAACCCTCGCTATTACCAGTGATCGCCGCATCGCGGCCGAGGTACTGTTGGTCAATGGCCTGGGACAGACCCTGCAGCAGCAAAAGACGGAACTGGTAGAAGGCGAAATGCGCCTGCCGCTGGAACTGAGCGCCTTGCCCGCAGGCCGTTATTTTGTGATGCTTCGCATCGACGGCCAGGTATTGCCCGCACAACCCGTACTGAAATTCTAAGAGCCTGTTTGAAAATTTCAATAGTCGCTTAGTGAAAACAGCATAAAAAGAAGTCCCCGATCTGGTTACGGCCAGATCGGGGCTTCTGCTTAGTGGGAAAGCGGTCTTTTATTAAGGCGGCGCAGGTGCGATTGCGACCCCGAATTTTTACCTCAGCTTAACTCGGCTCAGTCCTGAATGATATGTACAATGACCAGGGTCAGCAAGGCGAGAATCAGTACGACAATGATGCCTACGACCGGATCGTGGCGAATTTCGTCGACGAGGGGGGTAATGCGCTTCATTCCCATGGTTAAGCCACCGCCAATGATCAGGCCACCGATGATCCAGCGTCTGGTGTCCTGGGAAGCGAAGGAAGATTGCTTTTTCATGATGCGTTAGAAGTTTTTTGAGTTGGCCTTGATTTTAAGCACCAACAAACCGATTAATAGAACAACAATAGTCAGCGAAAGGATGATGGTTGCCGTTTCACTGAGCAGCATATTTTCGGGTATCATAATGGTTGGATTATTGTTTGTCGGAATATTATAGCTAATTTTGCTGTTTACAAAACCTCTTGGCAAGATTTACAGTTTGTTAAGATATTTGAGACTTTAAAGACAGCAGGGCTTAACTAAGCTCCCTACACATGGCCAAATCAGCAGCTCCCACGGCGGAAGTAACCACCGCCGAACCATTGTTCAACGAAGACTTCATCCAGGTAATTGGTGCCCGGGAACACAACCTCAAAGACATTGATGTTGCCATTCCGCGCAACCAGCTCGTGGTGATCACGGGAATCAGCGGTAGTGGAAAATCCTCGCTGGCTTTCGATACCATCTACGCCGAAGGGCAGCGCCGCTACATGGAAACTTTTTCGGCCTACGCCCGCCAGTTTATTGGCGAGATGGAACGACCAGAGGTGGAACAGATTACGGGCCTGAGCCCGGTCATCAGCATTGAACAGAAGACCACGGGCCGCAATCCGCGCTCCACCGTGGGGACGGTAACGGAGGTGTACGACTTTCTGCGCCTGCTCTTTGCCCGGGTAGGGGAAGCCTACAGCTACGAGACGGGCCAGAAAATGGTGAGCTACACCGAAGAGCAGATCCGCGAACAAATCTTCCTGGATTTCCAGGATCGGAAAATATCGGTACTCGCACCCCTGGTACGCGGCCGCAAAGGGCACTACCGCGAGTTGTTCGAGCAGATGCGCAAGCAGGGCTATACCAAGATGCGCATTGATGGCCAGATCGAAGACATTACGCCTGGTATGCAGGTTGACCGGTACAAGGTGCACGACCTGGAATTGGTGATCGATCGCCTGAAGGTCGGCACCGAGCGCAGCGAGCGCCTGACCAACAGCCTGGAGACGGCCCTGAAAATGGGCAACGACCTGGTGATGATCGCCGACCACGATGACGAGCGCGTGGTAACCTTCAGTCGCAACCTCATGGACGCCACCAGCGGCTTGTCCTACGAAGAACCCTCTCCCAATACCTTCTCCTTCAACTCGCCCTACGGCTACTGCCAGGAATGCAAGGGGCTGGGTGTCGTGAATGCGGTAGACGAAAGCAAGGTCATCCCCGATGACAGCAAAAGCATCAACGATGCGGCCATCGCGCCTTTTGGCGAAGTCCGGGACAACATGACCTTCAAGCAGTTGCGGGCCATTGCCAAAAAATACAAGTTTACGTTTTCGACCCCCGTGAGCGAGATTCCGGCGGAAGCCCTCCGCATTATCCTGCACGGCGGCGACGAAAGTTTTCAGATCCGCAGCCAGAGCGCCCACGATTTTTCCTACAACCTGGCCAAGGAAGGGATCATCCCGATGCTACAACGGTGGTACGACAACTCCACTTCGGAGAAGGTTCGCCGGTGGGCCGAGGATTTCATGACCATCGACACCTGCGCTTCCTGCCAGGGCCAGCGCCTGCGCAAGGAAGCCCTGCACTTCAAAATTCACGGCAAAAACATCTCCGACCTCGCCCAGATGGACCTGGTCGCGTTGGAAGAGTGGATGAATACCGTAGAGCCATTCCTGAGCAACCGGCAACAACTGATCGGCAAGGACATTTTTAAGGAAATTCGCTTTCGCCTCGAGTTCCTGTTGCAGGTGGGCCTCGATTACCTCAACCTCGACCGGCCCGCCCGCACCCTTTCCGGGGGCGAAGCCCAACGCATTCGCCTGGCTACCCAGATCGGCTCCATGCTTACGGGTATCACTTATATCCTGGACGAACCCAGCATCGGCTTGCACCAACGCGATAACCAGCGCCTGATTGAGGCCCTGCGCGAACTCACCGACATCGGCAATACGGTGCTCGTCGTAGAACACGACCGCGATATCATGCTCGCCTCCGATTACCTGATCGACCTCGGACCCGGCGCTGGCCGCCTGGGCGGTGAACTCGTGGCGCAAGGGTTGCCCCAGGACATCGTCGCTGCCGGCAAAACGCTGACGGCCCAGTACCTGAGTCGCCAGAAAGACATCGAAATCCCGCTGACCCGCCGGACCGGCAACGGCAAGTTCTTGGAAATAAAAGGCGCGACGGGGAATAACCTGCAAGCGGTAGACGTGACCATTCCGCTCGGGACTTTCTGTTGTATTACGGGCGTATCGGGGAGTGGGAAGTCCACCCTCATCAACGAGACGCTCTACCCCATATTGCGGCAGCACTTCTACCGCAGTCTGAAGCCACCACTGGCTTACAAAACCTTTAGCGGGCTGGAGCACGTGGATAAGGTTATTGAAATTGACCAATCCCCTATTGGGCGTACGCCGCGTTCCAATCCGGCTACCTACACGGGGCTGTTCACCGATATCCGGACCCTGTTTTCCAACTTGCCCGAAGCCAAAATCCGGGGTTACAAACCGGGCCGCTTCTCCTTCAACGTGAAGGGAGGGCGCTGCGAAACCTGTGAAGGTTCGGGCATGCGCCGCATCGAAATGAATTTCCTGCCCGACGTGTACGTCGAGTGTGAGACCTGCCTGGGCCGCCGCTACAACCGCGAGACCCTGGAGATCCTCTACAAAGGCAAGTCGATTAACGACGTGCTGGAAATGCCGGTCAGTGAAGCCGCCGTCTTCTTTGAACACCTGCCCAAGCTCTTCCGCAAGCTCAAGACCATCAGCGAAGTGGGTTTGGGTTACATCACCCTGGGGCAGCAGGCCACGACACTGTCGGGCGGCGAAGCCCAGCGCGTAAAACTGGCCGAAGAGCTCTCGAAAAGAGATACGGGCAATACCGTCTATATCCTGGACGAACCCACCACGGGGCTGCACTTCGAAGATATCCGCTTCCTCTTGAAGGTGCTGAATAAACTCACCGAAAAGGGCAATACCGTCATCGTCATTGAGCACAACCTCGACGTGATCAAAGTGGCGGATTACGTCATCGATATGGGCCCCGAAGGCGGACGCCGCGGCGGTACCCTGGTGGTAGCCGGTACTCCTGAGGAGGTAGCCCAGTGTCCGGAAAGCCATACCGGGTATCACCTGCGCGTAGAGTTGGCGGAATCGAAGCGAGCCAAATAGGGATCAACGGCGGAAACCAAGGGCGGTCTCCGGCGACTTCTGTTAAGGATGTGTTAAGCCTGCCTGAATGAACCAACTTCTAAAATTGCGGGTGGCTTCTTTCGTTAGTAAGTCAGAAAAAATCATCATTTTTGTACCCCACTTTCCCGGTGGGGAAATACAGATGTTGGGGAAAGACCACAAAATAAAGCGAAAACCAGTATGCAATCGTTAGACATTGAAGCGCTGAATCAGCAAATTTACGCGGATAGCGCGATCATTGAACGAATCCAAAAAGAGACCGCCAAAGTGATCGTCGGGCAGGATCACATGATCAACCGGCTGCTGCTGGGGCTCCTCACCCGCGGCCACGTGTTGTTGGAAGGCTTGCCGGGGTTAGCCAAAACCCTGGCGATAAAAACCTTGTCACAAGCCATTCACGGTAAGTTTAGCCGCATCCAGTTTACGCCGGATCTGCTGCCGGCCGATATTGTAGGTACCATGATCTACAATCCCAGCCAAAACGACTTCTCGGTGCGCAAGGGGCCGGTTTTTGCCAACTTTATTCTGGCCGACGAAATCAACCGGGCACCCGCCAAAGTGCAGAGTGCGTTGCTGGAGGCCATGCAGGAACGCCAGGTGACCATCGGCAAAGAAACCTTCAAACTGGAGGAACCTTTCCTGGTGCTGGCTACACAAAACCCTATTGAGCAGGAAGGTACCTACCCCCTGCCCGAAGCGCAAGTCGACCGCTTCATGCTCAAAGTGAAGATCACTTACCCGACCAAGGAAGAAGAGCGGGAAGTGATGCGCCGCAACCTCTATACCGAATCTTTTGGCGAGGTTACGCCCGTTGCTACGCCCGCCGAGATCATGAAAGCCCGCGAGTCGGTGCTGAAAGTATACATGGACGAAAAGATCGAGCGCTACATCATCGATATCGTCTTCGCTACCCGCTTCCCCCAGGATTATGGGCTGAGCCAACTGCAACCCCTGATGAGTTACGGCGGCTCGCCGCGAGCGTCGATCAACCTGGCACTGGCAGCCAAGGCCTACGCCTTCCTGCAACGCCGCGGATTCGTCATTCCCGAAGACGTGCGCTCGGTATGTGAAGACGTGCTGCGGCACCGCATTGGCCTGACTTACGAGGCCGAAGCTGAGAATATCAGCCAGGAAGACATCATTCACAAAATCCTGAACGCGGTAGAGGTACCTTAGTAACAAAAAACATGGAGACCAGCGAACTGCTCAAGAAGGTCCGGAAAATTGAGATCAAGTCCAAGGGGTTGAGCAAACACCTGTTTTCCGGCGAATACCACAGTGCTTTCAAAGGCCGGGGTATGTCATTCAGCGAAGTTCGCGGCTACCAGTACGGCGACGATGTGCGCAATATCGACTGGAACGTGACCGCTCGTACGGGTGATGCCCACGTCAAAGTTTTTGAAGAAGAGCGGGAGCTGACGGTTATGCTCCTAATCGACATCAGTCGTTCCGCCTACTTTGGTACCACCGAATTGATGAAGAACGAGTACATCACCGAAATTTGTGCGGTGTTGGCTTTTTCGGCGATCAACAACAACGATAAGGTGGGGGTGCTGTTTTTTTCGGATCAGATTGAAAAATACATTCCCCCTAAAAAGGGTAAAATGCACATCTTGCGCATCATTCGCGAACTGTTAAACATCACGCCCCAGGGCAGGGGGACCAACATCGGACTGGCACTGGAGTATTTCAACAACGTGGTCAAAAAGCGCAGTATTTGTTTCCTGTTGTCCGACTTCATGAGCCAAAATTACGAAGCTCCCCTGCGGGTGGTTGCCCGCCGCCACGACCTCATTGGGGTTCACCTCTTCGATCCACGGGAGGAAGAACTGCCCAACGTAGGACTCATCCGGGCCGAAGATGCCGAAACGGGCGAACTGCGCTGGATCGATACCGGCGACAAGCAAGTGCGCGCCCGCTACCACCAGTGGTTTGCCGACAACCAGGCCTATTTTCGGACCCAGTTCCTGCGCAGCGGTGCCGACACCATCAGTGTTGCTACGACGGATTCCTACGTCACTGCTTTGCATAAATTTTTTCAAAGGCGATCATAAATGAAAAATCGGGTCATCATATTGGTACTTGCGTTCACGGGCAGCCTGCTGGGCTGGGGTGTTGCCGTGGCCCAGCAGGCGCCGGTATCGGTGCGGGTAAGCCTGGATACGGCCACCATCATGATCGGTGACCAACTGGGGCTGAATGTGCAAATAGCGGCACCCACCGGCACGCGGATTCAACAAATTCAATTTGGGGAATGGGAGAAAGCCGGCAAGGTAGAAATTGTGGATATAGGCCCGCTGACTACCGTCGCCGAAACGCCCGAACTGCTCCAGCAGCAGCGGGTATTGTTCACGACCTTTGATTCGGGCTATCACCGCCTGCCTTCGTTGGCGGTGATCTACGAACTCAATGGTGTGACGGATACCGCCCGGTCGGGCAACCTCGGTCTGCGGGTATTTACCTTACCGGTGACGGAGGACACCCCGATCCTTGCCAACAAGGATATTGTGACCGAACCGATCAACTTCCGCGATTTGCTTCCCTACGGAGTGGGTATCCTGGCTGCCCTCTTGCTTGGTTTGGGGTGGTGGAAGTGGTCGGGAAGAACAGCAAAAAAAGCGGCGGTGCTACCGCCACCACCCGTGCCGGCCCACGTCCTGGCGCTCGAAAAGCTGGCCGTCCTGGAGCAGGTCGCCAGCTGGCAACACGGGGAGACCAAAGCCTTCCAGTCGGAGCTCACCTACATCCTGCGCGAATACCTGGAAAACCGTTACCAGGTGCCCGCTCTGGAAGCGACCACCCCCGAAATCCTGGTTCAACTGCGAACCATCGCGGTAGAATCCGACTACGCTACTGCGATTAAAGACATTCTGGAAACGGCCGACCTGGTAAAGTTTGCCAAAGCGGTACCGCCACTGGAGGTCCATCCCCGGGCGCTGGTAGCGGTGCGGGATTTTGTCACCGCAACGCAGGCGCAACCGGAGGAAGAAGCGCCGGCAATTTCTGCTAACGATAAGGAAACAACCCCATGATGAATTTCTGGGCCAATTATACTTTTGCGCAGCCCTGGGCTTTGCTGCTGCTCCTGCTGGCGCCGCTGGTGGGGTGGTGGTATTACCGACAGCGCGACCAACGCTACCCCAACCTGCGTATGTCCAGCCTGGCAGCGCTGGCCGGGGTTTCTTCGTGGCGGACCCGCCTGCGGATTTTGCTGCCGTGGTTGCGTGGGGTGGCCCTGGTGGCCCTGGTCATTGCCCTTGCCCGCCCGCAACGGACGCTGCAGGAAGAATCGATCAAGGCGGAAGGCATCGATATTGTGCTGGCCATGGACTTGTCCAGCAGTATGCTGGCCCAGGACTTCAGCCCCAACCGCCTGGAGGCCAGCAAGCAGGTAGCTATCGACTTTGTGAACAAACGCCTCTACGACCGCATCAGTATTGTGGCTTTTGCCGGAGAAGCTTTTACCAGTTGTCCGCTGACCACGGATCACGACGTGGTTCGCACGTTTATTTCCACCCTCGCCTGCGGCGCGCTGGAAGACGGAACGGCGATTGGGCAGGGGTTGGCCACCGCCATCAACCGGGTAAAAGACAGCGAAGTGGTGAGTAAGATTATCATTCTGCTCACCGACGGCGTCAACAATGCCGGCTACCTGCCACCCGAAATGGCGGCAAATATTGCCCGGGAATTCGGCATTAAAGTATATACCATTGGGGTGGGTTCGCAGGGCGAAGCACTGACGCCGGTGAGCAGAGACCCCTTCGGCCGCTACCGCTACGATATTGCCAAGGTTGAAATCGATGAGGCGTTGCTGATGCAAATTGCCGAGACCACCGACGGCCGCTACTTCCGGGCTACCTCGCAGGAAGAGCTCCAGAAAATTTACGACCTGATCGATCAACTGGAAAAAACAACAATAGAGACCACGGTCGTCAAGCGCTACCAGGAACGCTTCCGCGGGTTTGCGTTGTGGGCAGCCATTGCGTTGTTGTTGGAACTGATCCTGCGCTACACGGTATTGCGATCAATACCCTGATGTCTTAAATTTGCTATTGAAATTGAATTTGCCACATGTTTAAATTCGAACACTCCTATTACCTCTGGGCCCTGGCTTTGTTACCCGTGTTGCTGGCTTTCTTTTTTGTGGCCTGGCGTATGCGCAAAAATGCCCTGGAACGTTTTGGGGGCACCGCCGTCGTGCGGCGTTTGGCGCCGGAATTGAGCCGGTATAAGCACCTTGTCAAATTTGGGCTCTTGCTGGCGGCTTTCCTGTTGCTGATCGTCGGGCTTGCCAATCCGCAGTGGGGTAGTAAGCGCCAACCCGTTCAGCGCAAAGGTATTGAACTGTTTCTGGCCCTCGATGTGTCGCAGAGTATGCTGGCCGAGGATGTTTCGCCCAGCCGCCTGGAGCGAGCCAAACGTTTTGGCCAGCAACTGGTAGACAAGCTGGCGAGCAACAATATTGGGGTCATCCTTTTTGCCTGCAATGCTTTTCCGGTAGCGCCACTAACCAGCGACTATTACTTTGCCAAACTGGCACTGAATACCGCCTCCCCCGACCAGGCCGGCGCCCAGGGTACGGCCATCAGTGCGGCTATTGACCTGGCCGAGCGTTCTTTTCAACCCGAGAACAAGACCCACAAAGCCATTATTATCCTGACGGATGGTGAAGATCACGATGGCCGCGGGGTGACCAGTGCCCAACTGGCCCACGACAACGGTACCCTCGTTTTTACCGTTGGGGTAGGTACGGCCGCGGGTAGCTTTATTCCTGTGATAGCCGCCGGGCGGCCGGAATTTCTGCGCGACAACACGGGCAACCCGGTGCGAACCTCCCTGGATCCGGCTACCCTGGAAGCCGTTGCCCGCGCTGGTGGCGGTGCTTACTTCAGCCTGGAAAAAAATGCCGAAGGCCTGGCCGAGGCACTGCGGGAACGCATTGATACCATCGAAAAACAGGAATACGAGCAGCGGGTTTTTACGGATTACGAAAGTTATTTTCAAATCTTTATTGGGGCCGCTTTTGTTTTATTGCTGGTCGAATTTCTGTTATCTTACCGGACGAGCAGCTTGCGTAAGGTTAAAATTTTGAGCCAAACAAAGGATTTGACATGAACAGAATAGTGCTCAGTTTGATCATCACGGTCGGTAGTCTGGCCTTGCTCACGGCCCAGGCCGGGCACCGGGAATTGCGGCAAGGCGATAGTGCTTACCGCAAAGGAGACTTTGAGAATGCCGAAGAAAGTTACCGGACAGCGCTGGAAAAACAAAACAGCGCCCAGGGTAATTACAACCTGGGCAACGCAGCCTACCAACAGGGTAAATACGAAGATGCTGCCCGCCGCTTTGAAGAAGCAGCGCGCCTGGCGGCCAACCCCAATCAGCAGGCCAGTGCCTACCACAACCTGGGCAATGCCTATTTCCAACAGGGCGATTACCAAAAAGCAGCCGATGCTTACAAAAATGCCCTGCGCCGCCGCCCCGGGGACCTCGACACCAAACACAACCTGGCGAAAGCCCTGACCATGATCCCACCCCCGCCTCCAGAACAGCAACCGCAGGAGCAAAGTGACGAGGAACAGGAGCAGCAGGACCAGGAAAACCAAGAGCAGCAGGATCAGCCCAACCCGGAAGAACAGCAGAATGAGAAACCCCAGGAGCAGCAAAATGACGATAACCCTGCGGAACAACCCCAACAGCCCCAGCAGGGACAACCCCAGCAATTGTCGCGGGAAGAAGCCGAACGCCAATTGCAATACGCCGAAGAAGCCGAAAAAAAAACCATGGAAAAAATGCAACGCATGCAAGGTCGAACTTGTAATTCTGATAAAGAATGGTAAATCATCTTATTATGCGAACGATCATCTTTTCATTGATGCTGTGGGGTAGTCTGACCCAGGTATTGGCCCAGCAGCAACTTGTTTTTACTGTAGAGGTAAACAACGACTCCGTCTTACTGGGCAACTCGATCTCCGTCGTATTTTCCCTGAAAAATGGCCAGGCAGAAGACTTCGTTTTTCCAGCTTTCGAGGGATTTCAACTGCTGGCAGGGCCGAATACCAGCACCCAGATGAGCATCGTTAACGGCGCGATGAGCCAGCGGGCGAATTATACCTTCTTCCTCGAACCCCAGGAGGTGGGCGATTTCTACATCGAACCCGCCAGTGTGAAAGTCGGGGACAGCTACCTCGAAACCGATCCGGTACTGGTGCGGGTGTACCCCAACCCGGCGGGCATTATCCAGGTGGCCCCACCACCAGCCGGTGATCCGTCGTCTCCCTGGGGAGATACGATGTTTGGGGAGGATTTATTTGGGCGTGATTTCTTCCAGCGGGATTTTTTTCAGGATGATTTTTTCGGTGATCTCTTCCGTCGTGTCCCTTCGCCCGACCTGCTGGCACCACCCAGTGGGGAGGCACCCGACAGTATCCAACAACAACCCAAGAAACGCAAAACGACCAAACTGTGATGCCTGCCAATAGTTTGTTTCACCGGATGGCTATCGCCAGCTGGATCGTGCTGGTCTTGCCCCTGCTGGCCTGTGCCCAGAACAGCGATGCGGTAAGTTTTACGGCGTATGCCGATGCCCGCGAGGTGGTACAGAACAGCTACCTCGAAGTGACCTTTACCCTGAAGAATGCCGATGGAACCAACTTTAGCCCACCCCGCTTTCAGGATTTCAAGGTGCTTTCGGGGCCCAGCCAGGGCTTCCAGACGACGATCGTAAACGGGCGGATGAGCAAGGAGATTACCTACAGCTACCGTTTGCAGCCGCAGCGGAAAGGAACGTTAACCATCGGACCCGCCAGCATTACCGTAGGCGGGCGAACCCTGCAAACGCAACCGCTGGAAATTGCCGTTGTGGAAGGAGCCTCGCAACCTGGCAATGGTTCGGACGAGGTCTATCTCAAGGCCCGCCTTTCTCCCGCGCTGGATGCGACCAGATCGGTCTACCTGGGGCAGCAACTGGCAGTCGATTACATCCTTTATACCCGGGTAGATGTACAGGGCCTGACGGCAGCCAGCGAATCCACTTACGATGGTTTTTTTATGCGGGAGGTTCACCAGTATGACAACCGCGTGGTGCGCGAGGTGGTCAATGGGGTGCAGTACGTTTCCCGTATTCTTAAGCGGGTCATTTTATATCCTCAGCAAACCGGCCCGCTGACCATCGATCCCCTGTCGATTGTGGCGGGTGTACCCCTGCCCGGGCAACGGCCCAGCGGCTTTTTCTCGCGCCCCGATATGCGGCGGGTGCCCATTGCTTCGCAGCCCATTCGGTTGAACGTAAAACCATTGCCACTACCCCAGCCCGCCGGCTTCAGCAACATTACGGGGAATTTCACCCTGGCGGCGGCGCTCGCCCGCAATACCCTCACCACTGACGATGCCCTCAGCCTGGTACTCACCTTTGAAGGAGAGGGGGACCTCAAACGGGTGCAGGCACCACCATTGGATTTTCCCGCAGATTTTGAAGTATACGATCCCAAAGTACTCGAAGAAGATTATATCGACGTGACGGCGGGCAGCAAGGGACGCAAAAAATTTGAATACCTGCTGGTACCCAAAAAAGCCGGATCGTACACCCTTCAGCCGCGGGTGGTGGTTTTTAATACAGACAGCATGGCCTACCAAACCCTGACGACGGTGCCGCTGAAGGTGGAAATCCGACAAGGGAATGGCGAAAAAAAATCAGGGTTGATAGCCGGAGCTCCCGAAAACCAGGGGCTCTATCCTCCCCGCCAAACCATAAGGTTGGCTACCGGAGGGGGGGGCTTTTTTGGTACCCCCGTATTTTGGGGGTTATTGCTATTGCCCATCATCGTGACTGGCAGCTGGCTGATCTACCGCCAGGTACAAAACAGCAAACCACCCGTCGATCCGGTGTTGCTCCAACAACAACGGGCGCGTCGGGCTGCCCTGGCCCGACTCCAAGCCGCTGAAAAACACCGGCAAGCCAAGGAGTCGCGCGCTTTTTACGAGGAAGTGGAACGCGCATTGCTAGGCTACGTTAGCGACAAGCGACAGATCGACCGCGCAAATCTGACGAAAGCAAATGTCCTGGCTCAACTCCAGGAACTGGGCGCGAGTGACACCGAAACCAACCAATTCATGGGTTTGCTGCGCACCTGCGAAATGGCCCTTTACGCCGGTAAAGATAATGCCGATGCGATGGAAGCCACTTACACCCAGGCTGCGGCCTGGTTAGCGGAAATGGAGGAGGCCACCAGGTAACGCCAGTCCTGGATGGGCAGGAAACACCCGGCGCTGCTTAAAAAAGGGAGGTCGCTATTTTAATTGAAAACACGGAAGGAAGCTAAAGTAGCCCCCTTTTTGTTAAAAAAGAGGTAATCCCTGCCCGGAGCTGTCCGTCAGATTTCGTCATTTACGGCCTTGTCTGCTAAGAGACCAATCCTGTTTTTAGTGCCTTTCAGGAAGAAATAAGAAAAGGTTGTTTTTTAGTTTATAGATAAATTTTTTTATGTTAAACATTGGTTATTAGTTAATTAGTTGTTTTTTTAGGTTTTCAGGAACCTGACTTTTGATGTAAAATAACCCATCTTGTCCTTTATCTTTCCCTACATTTGATCACATTTTAAGAAAAAGTAACAGGTAAAGCTGATTTGCTGCGGCAACAAAGCTTTTTTGTACGTGCTTATTTTCTTAACATTGTGGACTTTTTGGGCAGTTGGTGCCCTTTTCAATTAGCAAATGTTAAAAACAGGATTATATGAAACGTTCTTTACTGTTTTTTGCACTGTTGCTGTTTGGTGCTTCTTTTCTTGCTGCGCAGTCGGCTTCCCTTGGTGGAAAGGTGACTGAAGAGGGCAAAGACCCGGTTGTTTACGGGTCGGTAGCGCTGTATCAGAATGGTGTCCTCAAATCCGTTGTGGAGACGGATATTGACGGGAATTACAATTTTTCCAACCTGGATCCCGCGACGTATGATGTAGAGTTTACCTACCTCGGTTTGCAGACGAAACGGATTGAGGGGGTACTCATTCGTTCGGGCAAGGCAGTCACGCTGAACGCCGAGCTATCGCCCGAAGGAATATTGATCCAGGGCGTGGAGGTAACGGCCTACAAAGTCCCCCTGGTTGAACAAGACAACACCACCCAGGGCGCTACCCTGACCTCGGATCAGATTCGTAGCTTACCTACCCGTAACATCAACGCCCTGGCGGCCACGACGGCTGGTTTGGCTACCGCCGACGAAGGAGACGGGATCAATGTCCGGGGATCGCGCAACGACGCCACCAACTACTACGTAGATGGCGTGCGGGTGCAGGGCAACCTGATTCCAGAATCCGAAATTGACCAGTTGCAGGTGATTACCGGTGGAGTAGAAGCCCGTTACGGTGACGTAACCGGTGGTATCATCTCCATCACCACCAAAGGCCCTTCCGATAAATTTTCCGGCGGAATTGAAGCAGAGACTTCCAAGTACCTCGATCCCTACGAAAATAGCCTGGTGGGGGTAAATTTCTCCGGCCCGATCCTGCGCAACAAGAAAGGGGTTTCGATCCTTGGTTTTCGCGTGGCCAGCCGCTTCACCTACCAACTGGATGATGATCCATCGGCGGTACCGATTTACCGGATCAAAGATGAGGTGTTGGCCAATCTGGAAGCCAATCCGGTAATCGTCAAGGGCGGTTCTCCTTTTGTGGCGGCCGACTTCCTCACGAATGACGACGTAAACGTACTGGATGTGCGCCCTTACGAAGAAAGGTCACAGTATAATATCAATGGAAAGATCGACGCGCGTTTGAGCGATGCCATCGATATTACGCTGAGTGGCAACTACAACGACCGGGAGGATCAGTTCACGCCCGGCGAGAACAGCAGTGCTGGTCCGAGCTGGCGAACCCTGAATTCACACAACAACCCTATTCAATACGACACAGATTACCGCGTCAATTTCCGTATTCGTCACCGGTTGGGTGGTGGCTCCACAGGCGAAGGTGCAGACCGCAAGGTGTCGGCTATACAAAATGCGTCGTATACCCTTCAGGCAAGCTTCGAAAATGAAACCACCGATGTGTCTGATCCGGTACACAGAGACAACTACTTTGACTACGGCTACATCGGCAAGTTTGACGTCGACTATATTCCCGTCTTTGAGGTGGATGCCGACGAATTGGGCAACATCTTCCTCAACCACGTGGATTACCGGGAGGTACTGCGGGGTTACGATCCGTCCAATAGCCCCAATCCGGTGTTGGCCAATTACAACAACACCTTCAATTTGCCCACGAACGAAACCCTGAACTCCGAGCAGCCTGCTTATGCGATTCAGAATTTCTTTGGCAACAACAACAATAGGACCATCGATGACCTGTACGCGATCAATGGCCGGGTGACGGACATCTTCACCAATTCCTGGAATTTCCACACCAACGTGGGCTCCATCTACAACCGGTCTTTCAAGCAGGACAATGACGTGACGATCTTCAACGCCAACGCTTCCTTCGACCTGGTGCCTGGAGGTTCGGAAAAAGGCCGTCACAATATCCAGTTGGGTATTGCTTACGAAGGCCGTACCGATCGGCAATACGATGTCAACAACCCCCGCCGCCTGTGGACGGCTGCCCGGCAGAATGCCAATGGCCACATCCAGGGTATCGACCGGGAAAACGCCGACACCTTGGGCTTGTATTCGCAGCTCTACGATCCAGCAGGTATCATTGATCCTTTCTTCGATGCGCCTATCCTGAGCCTGACCCTGACCAACCCCACCGACGCCCGTTTTTACAAGGCGATCCGCGAGTCGTTGGGCCTCAGCCTGGACACCTACGTAAATGTAGACGGCTTAACCCCCGACCAGTTGGACCTGAGCATGTTCTCGGCCAAGGAACTCAATGACCAGTTCATCCTGAGCTACTACGGCTACGATTACCTCGGCAACGAATTTGACGGCACTTTCGAAGATTTCTTTACGGCGCGTGGTGACGATAATATTCGCACTTTCCCAGTAGCGCCTGCGCGGCCGTTGTATACCTCGGCGTTCATTCAGGACAAATTCACCTTCCGCGATATCATCTTCCGTTTGGGAGTACGGGTTGACCGCTACGATGCCAACACCCAGGTATTGCAGGATCCTTATTCGCTGTACGCCATTCAGGGCGCGAGTGATTTCCACAACAACTTTGGTGGTGATCGCCCCGGCAACATCGGTGACGACTTCCGGGTGTATACCGATACGGAAAACGGTGAGTCTATCCGCGCCTACCGCGACGGCGACAACTGGTACCAGGCTGACGGTCGCCCCGTCAACGGGCCCCAGGAAATCGAGGGCATTCGCTCCGGCCTGGTGTTCCCCAAGTACCAGGATCCCCGTGCCCAGGAAGCCAACTACATCAAAAGCGAAGACTTCAACCCGGAGTCGGCATTCAAAGATTACGAGGTACAACTCAACGTGATGCCGCGTTTGGCTTTCTCGTTTCCTATTTCCGATCAGGCCAACTTCTTTGCCCACTACGATGTACTCGTACAGCGCCCCAATAGCAACACCATTGCTACGGCACTCGACTACTTCTACTTTGTGGAAAGAACAGGAACCCAAACCTTTGACAACTCCAGCCTGCGCCCCGAGCGCACGGTAGATTACGAAGTAGGTTTCCAGCAGGCCCTGACGACGTCGTCAGCCATCAAAATTTCTGCTTACTACAAGGAGATGCGCGACATGATCCAGCTGCGGACCTTCTTCCCGGTTCCGATTGTGGGTAACTATACGACGTTCGACAACCAGGACTTTGGTACCGTCAAAGGGTTTTCTTTCGGTTACGACTTGCGTCGGACCCGCAACCTGAGCCTGAACGCCAACTATACCTTACAGTTTGCCGACGGTACGGGCTCTGACACAGAGTCGCAGCGTGGACTGACCAACCGGGGTAACCTGCGTACCCTGTTCCCCTTGACCTTTGATGAGCGTCACCGCCTGAACGTGGTTGCTGACTACCGCTTCTCCCGCGAGAGTGGGCCCCGGGTAGCTGGTGCCTACATCCTGGCCAATGCCGGGATCAACCTCCAGGCCGTAGCCGTATCGGGCCGCCCCTACACCGCCAAGCAAGTGGCCGAGGAATTGGGTGGTTCTGGTACCATTGGTGCCATCAACGGATCGCGCAAGCCTTGGAATTATACCCTGAACTTGCGGATTGAAAAGAACTTCACGGTGGGTAACAACATCGGGCTGAACGTATATATGCGGATTTCCAACTTGCTGGATACCCGCAATACCATCAACGTGTACCCGGTAACCGGTGACCCGGAAGACGACGGCTTCCTCCGTTCTGCTTTTGGTCAGAACCAGATCACGACGATCTCCAATTCCCAGCGCGAACTGCAATCCTACCTGGCATCTTACCAGTGGCGACTGCTGAATTCTGATTTCTACAGCCTGCCCCGGCGGATATTCGTCGGTGCCAGTGTAGACTTTTAAGTAAATATTTTTCCTGGAAGTTGCCACCGCAACTTCCAGGATTTACAACTGATAAATTCATAATTATGCGTATTTATAACTCATGGCTTTTGACGCTGCTGGGCTTGTGCGTGACCCTGGCCCTTCAGGCTGCGGCCGGGCCGGGCAAACCTGGCCGGCCAGCGGGTACGCCTTCTGAGCAAGTATCTTTTCGGGAAAACTGCGACAATGCAGTTACCTTCATTGACCAACAGATTAATAACGTCCGCGCCCGTCTGACGACCGGCGGTGACGTTTGGTGGAATGGTTCGGACGAAGGACGTTACGTCGTTCCCAAGCCACCTCCGGGCGTGCCCGAAGTATCTTCCATCTTTGCCGGTGCCGTTTGGCTGGGCGGGAAGGATCCCGGGGGCAACCTCAAAGTAGCAGCTCAGACCTTTGGCCGCAGCAGTGGTGATTTTGACTTTTACCCCGGCCCGCTGAACGAAGGAAACCCCGATTACCCAGGTGGCGCACTGGCCGATCCCCGGCGGGGAACGGTTGGCCGCGATACTTGTGCCCAGTGGGACAAGTTCTTCGTGGTGTCGGGTACCAATATCGACCAACACGTGCGCAATTGGCGCAAAGCCCAATCGCTGGGTGAGACCTTCCTGGATCCGGAAACCATTTCGAATGACGTCCTGGGCTGGCCAGCCCGTGGCAACCGCTTTTTCGAAGGTATTCACCAGTTTCGCCTGCCCAACACCATCCAGGGACTGGCTGGTTTTTGGGACCAGGACCAGGACGGCAACTACGAACCCGATGAAGGCGATTACCCCATCATCGAAATCCGCGGTTGTCTGGACGTCGAGCCCCGCTCGAGCCCCGACGAAATGATCTTCTGGGTGTACAACGATGCCGGTAACGAACACCGCGAATCGGGTTCGCCCAACAAAATACAGATGGAAGTACAGGTGCAAGCCTTTGCTTACCAAACCAACGACGACATCAACAGCATGACCTTCCAGCGCTATAAGCTGATCAACCGCGCCATCGAGCAGATTGACAGTACTTATTTCGCCATGTGGGTAGACCCCGACCTGGGTTGTTCTTCGGACGACTACGTCGGTTGTGACGTGAGCCGCAGTTTGGCTTATGTCTACAATGCCGATGCCCTGGATGGTACCAACGGTTGTACCTGTGAAGGTGGCGTCAACTCTTACTGTGACGAAGTGCCCATTTTGGGTATCGACTATTTCCGCGGCCCGCTGAACGAAGTTGGCCAGGAACTGGGCATGTCTTCTTTTACCTACTTCAACCGTGCTAGTTCCGTACCTACGCCGGCTCCCGGTACGACGGATCCGCAAACGGCACAGGAATATTACAACTACCTGTCGGGTCGTTGGCGCGACGGCACACCCTTCACCTTTGGTGGTGATGCTTACCAGCAGGGTGGCCCCGCTGTTCCCTACGCTTTCGTCGATGCACCCAATGATGCCAATGGCTGGTCCATGTGTTCTGAGGGGATTCCCGTGGGTGACCGCCGGACCATTCAGGCTTCCGGCCAGTTTACCCTGTTGCCTGGTGCGGTCAACGAATTGATCGTGGGCGTGGTTTGGGTACCGGATCAAAGATATCCTTGCCCAAGTATTACCCGCTTGCAGAAGGCTGATGACGTGGCACAGAGCTTGTTCGACGCCTGTTTTGAAATCAACCGCGGACCGGATGCACCGGACGTGAACTGGGTGGAGTTGGATCGTGAAATTATTGCGGTATTCTCCAACGATACCCTGATCTCCAACAACGCTTTCGAGCAGTACCAGGAGGAAGGATTGGGTATCCCCAACGGACAGGATAGCCTCTACCGCTTTGAAGGTTACAAACTCTTCCAGTTGTCAGGGCCTAATGTGTCTCTGGCGGACGTAGAAGATCCCACAAAAGTACGCCTGGTTTACCAGGTAGACAAGAACAACGAAATCGGCAAGATCTTCAACTGGGAAGGCCTAAGCCCCGAAGACGATCAGACGCCTACCGAAGAGGTCTATTTCGTTCCGGAACTGAAGGTCAATGGTATCAATTCGGGTATTCGCCACACTTTCCGCATCACGGAAGACCAATTTGCGGCCGGTGACCGCCGCCTGGTTAATCACCGCAAGTACTACTTTACGGCCGTGGCCTATGGCTACAACAACTACCTGGAATTTGACCCGAACCGCGAAGGCGACCAGGGACAAAATACCCCCTACCTGGAAGGTGACCGCAATATTGGCGATGGCGAAAACGGTTTTTATACCGTGATTCCCCGCAAGATTCTTGATCGTCAGCTGCAAGCCGCCTACGGTGATGGTCCTGTGGTGACCCGTATTGATGGTGTGGGTACGGGCAGCAACTTCCTGGACCTCTCTGATGAGACCCGTACGGAAATTGACAAACTCGTAGAAACCGACGCGGCCAATACGTTCTCTGGCGAAGTCACCTACAAAGGCGGCTTTGGTCCGATCAATGTACAGGTATTCAACCCCCTGGAAGTAGCTGACGGCGAGTATGAACTCACCTTCACGGACAACAACATGGGCAACAGCACGCTGGAAACACCTACGTTGTGGACACTCCGCAGCCTGACCAACCCAACTGCTCCGGTCATTACCTCAGAGAAGCCGATCAACGAACTGAATGAACAGATCATTCGCGAGTTTGGCTTCTCCGTTTCCATTGCCCAGGTAGCTGAGCCCGGTGCCAGCCCGTTCACCAACCCAACCAATGGTGCCCGCGGTTACGCCGAAGAATACCTCAACCCGGACGCACGACCCTGGTTCTTTGGTATCCCCGATAACCTGGTGATCGCCACGGGCAATCCGGTGGCTGATGCCCAGGTCTACGATTTTGTCGATACGGATAACTCGACGGAGGACGACTATGCCCTGGATCCTAACCAGGCTTTCACCAGTGTACAAGCCACGCCCTTCATTCCTTATTTCCTGGCCAACTGGCGCGCCAAGGAAGGAGGAGCCTACTACCAGACGCCAGCCTGGGTGAATTCGGGTAATGGCAACAATATTGTGCGCAACCAGTCTTCTCTGAATGTGCTCAACAACGTGGACATTGTCCTGACCAGCGATAAGTCGTTGTGGAGCCGTTGTGTGATCATCGAAACGATGAATCCTGCCTACGAAGACGCCGGCTTTTTTGCCGAAGGAGAGAAAAATATGTTTGACCTCCGGGCTAAGCCTTCCGTGAGCAAGGATGCCGGAGCGGATGGTTTGCCTGCTCCTGACAGCAACCCCTTACCTGGCGAAGAGGTGGGTATGGGCTGGTTCCCAGGTTATGCCGTCGACGTAGAAACCGGGGTGCGACTGAACATCTTCTTTGGCGAGAATTCCGTTTACAACGGTTCTTTGGGCATCGGCCCCGCTAACGGAGGAGACATGATGTTCAACCCGAGTGACGAGTTCTTTGTCCCAACGCCAGGTGGTGGGGTTTCACCCTTCAACTACCCATCCGGTGGCCAACACTTCGTTTACGTGAGCAATACGGCTTACGACCGTTGTGCGGTGTTTGCGAACCGATTTGGTGACTCCAGTCCGCTGCGCAAGGTATCGCCGCTGCGTACGGTTACCTGGGCGGGCATGATCGCCAGAGCTCCAGGAACACCCGCTATGAAGTCTTACGCAGATGGGTTGATCCCCGAAGATCTGATCGTCAAACTGCGGGCAGACAATGCCTACCAGGTGACGACGGGTACCGGCGAATTCAATGGCTACCCCACTTACCGCTTTACCCTGGAAGGAAAGCAGGCTTTGCCACTGGATGCAATTGCCTTAGACAACGCTTTGCAGTCGATCAACGTCGTTCCTAACCCGTACTACGGATTTTCCCAGTACGAAGATTCCCAGTTTGAGACGGTCGTTAAAATTTCCAATTTACCCAGCCTGTGTACGATTTCGATCTACTCATTGGACGGCAAGTTTATCCGGAAATACGACCGCAACGAAGTGGGTGCTGCACAAACCAGCCCTAACCGGGCTTTTGATCGCAACCAGGTCAATCCGGATTTGGAGTGGGATTTGAAAAACTTCCGCGGTATTCCGATTGCTAGTGGGGTGTACCTCATTCACGTTTCCGCTCCTGGTTTGGGAGAACGAACCCTCAAGTGGTTTGGTGTGAATCGTCAATTTGACCCCTCTGGTTTGTAATTCCTATTTTGGTGAGATCTGCTACCGGCAGATCTCACCATTCTTCTATTAAACTACGACGATGAAAAAATCATTATACATTTTTCCCTTTTGCCTCCTACTGGTCGCTTCGTTGTGGGCGGGCAACCCTGATCGTCAGGGCGAGGCAGGAGCCGTACAGCTCCTGTTGAACCCCTGGGCCAACAGTGCTGGTTTGCACACCCTGAATACCTCCTGTGTGAGAGGGGTGGAATCGCTGCGCATCAACCCGGCCGGGATGACGCGTATCAACCAAACGGAATTCGCCATCGGGAGTGCCAATTATTTGCAAGGGGCAGATATTCGGCTCAACGCGCTGGGGCTGACCCAAAAAGTGGGTAACAACAGTGCTTTTGGCTTAAGTATTATGTCCGTTAACTTCGGTGATATCCTGGTGACCACCACTGATCTGCCCGATCCCGATCCGGATGGCCCTACCTTTAATATCAACTTTTTCAACATCGGCTTGTCTTACGCGCACGAGTTCGAGAACAAGGTGTCGGTAGGGGTAACCCTGCGCGGGATTTCAGAGTCTACCTCTGATGTGTCGGCTTTTGGTATTGCTATTGATGCCGGGGTACAGTATGTTTCGGGCGAAAACGACAACTTCAAGTTCGGTATTTCGCTGCGCAACATTGGTTCCCGGATGTCGTTTACCGGCCAGGGCCTGGCGACCTCCGCACCAGCGGGCGATGGCGATGCTTACAACCTGACCCTCGCACAGCGCTCGGCAGGTTTCGAGCTTCCTTCGATGCTCAACATTGGCGGCAGTTACGACTTTTTGGCAGATGAGGGTACCCACCGGATAACGGTAATCGGAAACTTCACGGCCAACTCTTTTTCCCGCGACCAGATTGGTGCCGGCGTTGAGTACGCCCTGAAAGAACGTTTCATGGTGCGGGCTGCCTACCGGGCAGATATTGATGCCGATGTCGCTCAGGAATCTATTTATAGTGGCCCGAGCGCTGGCGCAACGATCAGTGTTCCCATGAGCAAGGAACGCAAAAACAACACGTTGTCAATTGATTATGCTTACCGGTCGACCAAAGTTTGGAAGGGTACTCACAATTTTGGGGTACGGATCAACCTGTAAACGAACCGGCCTGATTTTAAGATCAGGACATATTATGGGAGGGCTTGCGCGAAATTAGCTTTTTTCGTAACTTTACATCCCGCAAAGGACAAGAACGTTTTCACGGAGCCTGTGAAAGCGTTCTTGTTTTTTTTGTTTAAACACCCGGATCACCTCTTCCCCCCCCAATCAGTACGGTTGCTAGCTAATCGGCAATCGGATGGGCAGGTAGACCGGTATATTTTCAATACGGTAAGACGGAGACTATTAAGCTGTAGGTGTTAGCACAAGCGCACGATACGGCTTGCTGGTTTCGGTCTGCGATAAATAGCATGATTATGTCAGGAATAAGTTATTTGACTCCGGAAGGCTACGAAAGGTTGCGCAACGACTTAGATGAGCTGAAGAGTACCGGGCGCTCAGAAGTAGCTAAAGCCATTGCTGAAGCCCGCGAAAAAGGCGATTTGTCGGAAAATGCGGAGTACGATGCCGCCAAAGAAGCGCAGGGACTACTGGAGCTGAAGATCAACGAAATGGAAAAGGTACTGGCCAGTGCCCGGATTCTGGACAGTAGCCAGCTGGATATTTCCAAGGTGACCGTTTTGTCGAAGGTGACCATCAAGAACCTGAAACTCAAGAAAGAGATTACCTACCACCTGGTGTCTGAAAGTGAAGCGGACCTCAAAGCAGGAAAAATTTCCGTCAGCTCACCCATCGGGAAGGGGCTGTTGGGGAAAGCAATCGGAGACATCGCCCACGTACAAACCCCCGGGGGGTCTATGGACTTCGAAATTCTGCACATCTCGATCTAATTCACCTTTCCTCAGCGCCGCTGAGGATAATTTTACAGCCTATGGCCAGTTTATTTTCACGGATCGTAGCGGGGGAAATCCCTTGCCACCGGGTGGCGGAATCGGAGGATTTTTTGGCATTTCTAGACATCAACCCACGGGCACAGGGGCACACCCTCGTTATCCCCAAGCAAGAAGTAGATTATATTTTCGAGCTGGACGAGCCCACCTATGCCCGTTTGTGGGCGTTTGCCCGCCGGGTGGCGGTGGCGGTGGAACAAGTTGTTCCCTGCGAGCGGATCGGTATTGCCGTGATCGGTCTGGAGGTACGGCATACCCATATCCACCTGATTCCGATCAACAAAGTGGGTGATATTAATTTTGAACGCCCGCCGCTACAGCTGGAAGCGGAAGTATTGGCCAATTTAGCCGCGCAGATAGCGGATGTCTTTGCGTAAAGCAGTTTGTTCCCTTACTTATTTTTCAACTTGCTGGGATTGTCTTTGACAAAAGCATCCCAGCCGGTGTAGCTCTTGCCCGAACCGGTCGTGTGCTTGCTTTGGTAGTAGTGGCAGATCGCAGCGCCAAGGGCGTCCGTTGCGTCGAGGAGCTGGTTGCTGAGGTCGATTTTGAATTCTTGTTCCAGCATGGCTGCTACCTGTTCTTTGGACGCATTGCCGTTGCCGGTGACTGACTGCTTGATCTTGCGGGGAGAATATTCCTGGATGGTCATGCCACTGGTCATGGCTGCTGCAATAGCGACACCCTGCGCCCGGCCTAATTTTAGCATCGACTGGGCATTCTTGCCATAAAAAGGGGCTTCAATGGCCATTTCCCGGGGCTTGTGTTGAAAAATGACTTGCTTCAGCCGTTCAAAAATTCGCTGTAGCCGTTCTTCGTGGCTGGGTAATTTGCTCAGGTGAATAACGCCCATCTCCACCAGCCGCAGATTTTTACCTTCGATTTCGATGACCGCAAAACCCAGCAGGCTGGTGCCGGGGTCGACTCCCAGCAAGCGGTAAGTTGCGGATTTTTCCTTTTTTTGATCTACCATACTGGTGGCCTGCGTAACTTTGTCTTGTTCACACAAGGTAAACAATTTGTTGTAAAAAATAAGAATCGGTTATTAAAATGAGGAATCGTTTAAAAATACGCGTTTGAGGCGGGCGTTGGCCAAGCCGGGGGAGTGGTATCGGTTGTTGCTGGGATGGCGTACTGCGCTGCGCCGTCTGTTGGGGGCGTTGGTATTGGGCACGCTGTTTTGGCAAATCTATACCCAAAGCGATCTGGCGGGCTGGTGGACGCGCCTGCGGGCAGCCTGGTCCGTGGAGGGGCATTATTGGTGGTTGATCGCCGCCCTGCTGCTGATGCCGTTGAACTGGTTTTTAGAAATTGCCAAGTGGCGGCAATTGCTGAAGCACAGTTGGGTGGTCAGCTGGGGAGCCACCACCCGCGCGGTACTGGCGGGCATCAGTGTTTCCCTGACGACGCCCAACCGAATCGGAGAATATGGCGGCCGGGCGCTGGTAGCGCCGGCTGATCAGGCCGTCAACATCGTGCTTACTTCCCTGCTGGGAAGTATCTGTCAGTGGGTGGCTTTTGTCGGCTGTGGATGGCCCGCCCTGATGTACTGGGTAGGGCAACGGAGCGGCTGGTCTGGATCAACCATTCTTCTCCTTGCCTTGTTAATTCCTACGGGTTTAATAGGTATCTTGTTGGTTGTTCGCCTAATGTGGATCCGGAGCGGGGGAATAAAATGGGGCAAATACCAGACCTGGTGGCGTTGGCTGCGGTACCACCTACAGCGTTTGCGTCACCTGCGCTACCAGCAGGTTTTAATCGCCCTGGGGCTCGCCTTGGTCAGGTTTTGGGTGTACAGCTTGCAATTCTTATTCCTGTTGTGGTTTTTTAACTTTCCTTTAGGTTTTTGGCAGGGGTTGAGTGGTATTTTTAGCATCTATTTAATTCAGGCAGGTATACCGCTGCCACCAGGTATGGGCGTTATTACCAGAAGTGAAGTGGCGCTGTTTGTTTGGGGAAGCGAAGGGATGGATCCTTTGGTTATTGTTAGCGCTACTTTCAGCGTTTTTATGGTCAACCTGTTGTTGCCAGCGTTACTCGGCACGTGGTTCATCGTCAGAAACAACAAAAAATAAAACCCGAAATCTAAAAATAAAATGAAGAATAGTTGGTCGAAATGCTGGATGTCAATTGTTTTGTTGCCGCTGCTGGTGGCTTTCAGTCCGGCGGCAAATCCCATCATTTGCCAGGACGGTGTACGGGTGATAGAGCCCTGTAGTATGTCCAATGATGCTTTTGTGGGTGGAGAGGAGATCGTTTATAAATTGTACTACAACTGGAATTTCGTGTGGCTTTCGGCCGGGGAAGTAACCTTCCGGGTCTACGACGAAGGCAACCGCTACCACCTTTCGGCGCGCGGGCGGACGTACAAATCCTACGAGTGGTTCTTTAAGGTTCGCGACAACTTCGACAGCTATGTCAATAAGCAAACACTCCTGCCCAGTGTCTCCATCCGCGAGGTGCACGAAGGCAATTACGAAAGATACGACAAGGTGGTTTTCGATCAGTCGCGCCACCAGGCCGTTTCCACCCGCGGGCGAAGCCGCGAGGAGGCGACCCCCGAAAATTTCAACCTGGATGGCTGCATGCACGATATCCTTTCCATTGTTTACTACATGCGCAACCTGGATTTTGAAGGTATGCAGCCCGGCGTCGAAATTCCGATCAAGTTTTTCCTGGATCGGGAAACCTACCCCCTAAAAGTAAAGTACCTGGGGGCTGAAGCCGACACCAGGGTGAAAGGCATGGGCCGTTACCGCACCCATAAATTCAGCCCCCAACTCATTGCTGGTGAGGTCTTCAAAGCAGGAGACGAAATGACGGTTTACGTCTCCCAGGACGCCAACAAAATACCTATTCTGATCGAGTCACCCGTGTCCGTTGGTTCGGTAAAAGCAGTCTTGAAAAGTTACAAAGGTCTCAAGCACGATTTCACCGCCAAGGTTGATTAAGTGCCCCTCCTTAACCTCAATCAATCCCTTTATATGCGACGCAGTTTGGGAATAGGGCTATTGGCCCTCGTTTTTTTTGTCATTGGTGGTTGGGTAACGTACCAACTGTTCAACAAGTCAGCAGCCCAGCGGCAGACGGTGGAAGCCACGGTGCTGCTGGAGCGCGTACGCGAGGTGTGCAAACTGGTAACCGTGGAAGGTGAATTCAGTGAAATATACCACGAAACCAACCTGCGGGAAGTTACGCTCTACCTGCCTATACCCACTTACTGGGAGTTTCCCAAGAAAGCCTTGCTCGAAGTTACGGGGCGGGTACTGGTGGGTTACAACATGGAGCAGGTGAGTATCAAGATCGACAGTACCAACCGCCAGATTACGTTGTCCAACTTGCCGCAGCCTACTATCCTGGCCATTGACCACGAGATCAAGTACCGCGATCTGCAGGAGAGTTTCTTCAATAGTTTCAGTCCCGAAGATTATACCCAACTGAACAAAAACGCCAAGGACGTACTGCGCAAGAAAGCCTACGAGTCTGGCCTGCTGCAAAAAGCCCGGGAGCAAGGCAATGGGATGCTCGCTGCCATTGACTTCATGGCGCAGTCTATTGGCTGGGAAGTCATCCACCAACTTCCTGAAGCAAAGCTGCCCGATCCGGCGCTGGTCAATTAGTCCTGGCCAGCGGAATTGTAATAAAAAGACATTCCCTATCTTTGGGTATGATTAAGCAACTGAGCATAGTGGAATTGGAAGACTGGCAACGCGAAGGGTTGGCCTTTGTCTTAATCGATGTGCGCGAAACCGCTGAGCGGCTAGCTTTTCACATTGGTGGGTTACATATCCCCCTGGATGAACTGGTACGGCGGCAGGCCGAGATTCCAGACCATCTACCCGTCGTTTTTTATTGCAAACGAGGCATTCGCAGCCAGTTGGCTATCCAACGCCTCCTGTCCCGGCGGCCAACAGGTGATTTTTACAATTTGCAAAATGGTGTGCTCGCCCTGCAATCCTGATACCTATGCCGATAACTTTTGACCAACCCGCCTGGGCCCATCCCTTTGCTGACCGCCTGATTGCTGCCCAAAGCACCCGGCTGGGAGGCGTGAGCCAGGCGCCATTTGCTGCGCTCAACCTGGGCCTGCATACGGCCGATGACCCTGGGGATGTAGCCCGGAATCGCGAAATTTTTTGCCAGGACCTGGGGTGTTCGGTGTCCCAGTTGGCAGGTGCGCACCAGGTTCACGGTGACCAGGTGCTGCGCGTGCAGCACCCAGGGCAGTGGACCGGATACGATGCTTTGATAACCAATAGAAAAGGAGTAGTTCTGACCGTCACCATTGCGGATTGTGTACCCATCCTGATCTTTGATCCTGTGCACGATGCCGTGGGAGCTGCGCATGCAGGTTGGCGCGGAACGGTGGCGGGGATTGCCGAAAAAACCCTCCGGCAAATGGGCCAGGCTTTTGGCACCCAGGCCAAAGATTGCTGGGCCTGGGTCGGAACCTGCATTGGTGCGCTTGATTTTGCCGTGGATGCGGATGTGGCTGACCATTTTCCCCGTCAGCATAAGACCTGGGACGAAGAAAAAGGTAAATTTTTCGTGGATTTGAAAAAAGCCAATCGGGAACAACTGATCAACCTGCAACTTCCGGCCACCCAACTGACGGTGTCGCCGTATTCTACCGTCGCTGATCGAGAGCGCTATTTTTCCCACCGGGCCGAGCAGGGACAAACGGGTAGAATGCTGGCTGTGATCGGTTTACGTGGCTAAAGATAAGGTGCGCTAAAAAATGGCGCGGCGCTGTTGCGTAAACCGAAAGGCGGCGGTAGTGGGAGCCAGAGGCAGCGTTGAATTTTTAGATTCCGCTTTAACTTTTCTGGGAAATGCCAGGACAAATTGGGAGCCTGTTGCTTGGGGTTCCAACCAGATTTCCCCTCCGTGGGCCGTCATTATTTTTCGGGCAATGGCCAGCCCAAGGCCCGTGCCAGGGTATTTATTGTTGTGGTGTAACCGCTCAAAGACGTCAAATATTTTCTTTTCACTCCCTGCCGGAATCCCAATGCCGTTATCTGTTATCCGGATGATGACCTGATCTTCCTGCTTTTCGGTGACGATCTTAATCTGCTTCTGCGGACTTTCGTTGTATTTGATGCCGTTTTCAATTAAATTCTGCAATACGATACCAATCAGCGTCGTATTGCCCGTCAGGGTTTTTGCCTGGTCGATAATCTCCACATCGGTCGTTCCAGTGTTGTTCATGAACTGTGCTTTCACCTGGGCAAAAATTTCACTCAATACCACGGTCGATTTTTCCAAATTCTTGTTATCCAGATGAGCCAAAGACAACAAGTCTTCGGTTAGCCCGTGAAGTTGACGGGCTGAAGTGCCAACAAATTCCAGATAGCCTTGTACGCCATCTATATCCCGCTTCTGATTGGCCATGCACGCCAGGTCAGTAAAAGACACAATTTGCCGCAGGGGAGTACGCAGATCGTGCGATACCATAAAGTTGAAACGCTTCAGTTCCGTATTGGACTCCACCAATTCTTCTAATAATTGCTGGTTCTTTTCACGGGATTCGGTTACCGTCTTAATAAACATGTTGGTGCCAAAATAAATGCAACCCAAGACGGCGCTAAAAATAGCATAAGTATCAAATGGCCGGGCCATATAAGCAAAGGGTGCTGGATACACATCAAGAAGGAGTTGACTGATTATAAACAACCCCAAAACGAAGCTAAAGATGAGCAACTGCAACCACCGTTCCTGAAAGAAAAAGACGCTCATCAATATCACCATAAAAAGGGCGTATTCGCCCTTTATACTGGGTCCGTAAGCAAGGATAACAAAAAAGAAGATCAACGGATAGCAAAAACAAGCCAGCAGCTGCGCCCCACGCTGGTGCGATTTGTAGTTGAGGAAAAAGAGCCCCCCGTTTAGCAAAAGAACCAGTAAAGTAAGCAGGACTAAAATGGTGTCGCCAATAAGCAGGTGGCGAATACCGAAGAATGCTGCAGCTATAGTCGCTATCAGCAAATTCTGATTAAGGAGCCGTGCTTTGTGGTTGTCCCAGGCATCGAGGTGTTCGCTGGTCCCAAGCGAAAACAAACCCTCAATACCTCCGGCAAGGACGAAGGGGGTTCTTGATTCAGGTTTCATAAAGCAGAGATGACCCTCGCTCCATTTGGGCAACTGGTCAGGTGTTGCAGTGAAAAAAGGTGTGTTTGTTCGTTAAATATGGGAGCACAAACTATAGTTAAATAAATATGGGACGAATATTTATATATACCAAGGAAATACAAGAAATTTAGACGCTAGGGAGTAATTTTTTTAATGCTGGTGCAACTGCGGCTCGCCAAATCAGATACCCTTCCCGGTTCATGTGCAGCTGGTCATCGGAAAAAAGCTCCGGCCGTGGCAGGCCGCCATTTTCAGGATCAAGCATGGGAACTGAAATATCCAGGTAGTGAATATCGGGATTGTCGAGGCGCGCAATGAACTGCTCGATCAGCCGGTTCCCCTTTGCCATTTCTGGCCAGATCTTCCACCGGGCGAGCGAAGGTTTCATACTGACGTAAATTACCTTGGTACAGGGCGAGTTATGCAACATCAGTCGCAGAAAAGTGCGAAAGGAAGCCAACACATTCTTGGCTTGGTAACCGTCAATGATATCGTTCTCGCCGCAGTAGAGCACCACTACTTCTGGTTGATGTACCGTGATGAGATGGTCGAAAAAATAATTGATTTCTGGTAGAATGGATCCTCCGAACCCCCGGTTGAGGACCTGATAAGGGAACGTATCCATGTCGGTAGCCAGGCTGTCCCACAGTCGAATACTGGAACTACCCGTGAAGACGATCCGCGGCACTGTATCTACCAACCGGGCATCCTGTTGGGCAAAATGTTCCATGACCACGTTGAAGCCTAAGAACGTACTATCGAAAGGGACAATGATATTGTCAGGGTCTTCCAGCAGGGTACGCATCTCCTGGAACCGGGGAGAACAACTCAGCAGGAGGATCATCAAAATGGCAATTATTCGCCGCATATATTCCTGGGATAGTTAACTGTTATCAATACGATATTTTCAGATACTTGTTGCTGGGCCTAATGGATTTTAGCATTTCTATAACGATCAAAGGCGGCAGAACACTTCTTACTTTGTTCCCGCCAGGGTGCCAAACGGCAAGATACGTATTTAGTGAGCTACAGTCAATATTATTTGCCGTTTAGCGCTACTGTGCGGACACTTTGCCCCTCATTTTATACCCGACAAACCAACCCGTCGTAAGCCACTTTAACGCCGACAGGCAACAGGGCTTCAACTGCTGCATGGCAACCCATGCGGTGGCTCAGGTGGGTAAGATAGGCCTGGGTGGGTTGGATAATTTCAATCAGCGCCAGCGCTTCCGCCAGGTTGGCGTGGCTGTGGTGCAGTTCGTGGTGCAGGGCACTGATGACGAGGATATCCACACCCTTTACTTTTTCGATTTCGGCCGCACCGATTGTTTTGATATCCGTCAGGTAGGCAAAACCACCAATGCGATATCCCAGTACCGGCAGATCTCCGTGGAGGTAAGCAACAGGCTGTACGGTGAAGGGACCACAGGTGAAAGTGGTCTGTGGGGTCACTGTTTGCAGGTCAAAACTGGGCGCGCCCGGATACGGATTGGCCGCAAAGGCGTAGGGGAAGCGTTGTTGTAATTCTCCGGCCACCCGGGCACTACAAAAAATAGGCATAGCGCCGCCGCGCTTGAAATTGAAAGGCCGCACGTCGTCCAGCCCAATGATGTGGTCGTTGTGTTCGTGCGTCAGGAGGATGGCGTCCAGGTCGATCACTTGCGCCCGCAGCATCTGCTGCCGGAAATCGGGCCCGGCATCAATGACTACGTTGTACCCCTCCTCGTGGGCAAGGTGTACCGAAACGCGCAGCCGCTGGTCTCGCGGATCCGTCGATCGACAGACGGGACAAGAACAACCAATGACTGGAATTCCCTGTGAGGTGCCCGAACCCAGGATCGTTATTTTCATGTTCGTATAATTTTTTTATTTTAAAACAAAGCCGTTATCTGCGCCCGGCCCACGTGCACTGTAGCCGCTTCGCCGGTTTGGCGGCCTTCGTAGGTGAGGGTCATCTGCAGGTAGCGACCCAGCTGCCGGGTGAGCGCCGCATTCCAGATCCAGTTGCGGCCGGTCTGTAAGCCATTCAACAGCACGAAACCCACCGGTGAGCGTGGATCGCCCGCCAAATCTACCTTAATATACGATGCCGAAAGGCGCAACCACTGCTGGTAGTTGCCTTCCAGCTGAAATTCACTGCGTTGTAGCCCTTCGCCCGTTTCGGGTAGTTTGTTTTCTTCCGTCAGGTAATTGTACGACAAGGTGATGCGGTAGTCTTGCCCGGGCTGGTAACTCAGCGCAGGCTCGAGGGTATACCCTTGCAGGTCGTAGTCCTTGTTGTTGAAGAACTCCGAATCGGCGGTGCGCTGCTGGCGGGCCAGGGCGATGCGCAGGGTGCTGGCATCGGTCATGTTCCAGCGGCCACGCAGGGTGCCTGCGCGCTGGTTGCGGCTCTCGAAGCCCGTAGTGGGTACCAGTCGGCGGGGTTGGAGGGTGTATTCCAGTTGCAGGTCGTACTTGGTCGACCGCCGGTTGAAGAACAGGGCGTGCCGCTGGTTGGCCGACACGGCCACCAACGCACTGTCGGGCAGTGAAAGCTGGAAGGGGTTCCAGGTTTGCACCCCGTCCAGGGCCCGCACCTTGCGGTTGATGGACAGGCTCGACTGCCAGTCGAAACGGCTCAGCGCTTTTTGCCAGCCCTGGCTGCTTTTTTGCCAGTTGCGGGCGGGTTCCAGCTGGAGGCTCTGGTTGAGGGTGACGTTGTCGGTACGGATAAAATCGTCGGTAAAAATGCTGACGCGGATGTAGTCGGCAATGTCGGGGAAAGGTGCAATTTCCATTTCGTTGGGTTGGATTTTGCCATCGTTGTTGTAGAGGCTGTCCAACCAGATGTACTGCCCCTGCCCGGCCCCGACGAAGAGGTAGACAAATTCGATGCGCGGCTCCTGGCCCGAGCCAATTTCGTAGGTGGTATTGCTGCGTACGGCCCCGCGCCAGAGGTTGGTGGTCATGTCTATTCGCCCCAGCAGGGTCTTGGCGGGTTCCTGGGTCGTCAGGTCGGCGGCGCGCACCTTGAGCTGGCGGTAGGTCAGGTTGCCCGCCGTGCGGAAGCTTTTGCTGGGTTGCCACTGTCCGGTCACTTCGCCTTCTTCGGCCTGGGTGGTCTGCCGGAAATCCTGGCCCGCCGCCTGGTAGTCGAGGCGCCGGTTGAAGGCGGTGCTGACCTGCCACTTCTCTTGCTCGGGGCTGCTGAGCCGGGCGCTGTAGCGCTCGAAAGCGAAGCTGCTGGGGTCGAGGGCAGCCCCGGCGATGGGGCGGCGTTCGCTGCGTTCGGCCTGCCGACTGACGGATACCAGCCAGTCGTTCCAGCGGGCAAAGCGCTTTTCGATTTTTACGGTCGGGCGTGTAAACTGGGTGACCTGGGTACCGGCAGTGCTGTTGAGCCAGCTGTTTTCCGCCAGGATTTGCCAGGTTTTGTGCGAAAAATTCAAGGTGCCCGCGTGTCGCTGCCCCTGGTACAAGCGGGTACGTTCGAAAGTCGACCAGCGGTACTGCACGCTGCCCCAGGCGGGGTGCGCCAGCCCCAGGCCGGCCCCCGCGAGCTGTTCGCCCGCCGGGAGGGTATTGCCGGCGCCATTGATGGTGGCCAGGTTCCAGTCGCGCAGGAATTCCGGCGACCGGTACGGGTTGATGGCCCGAAAGTTAGCCTGCACCCACTCGTAGTTGGCCACGCTTTGCAGGCGCCAACTGCTGGAATCGGGTCCCAGTTGCCACTGTTGCTCCCAGTCGAGGCGCGTGGCCAGGCCTTCGTCGTCGTTGGCGTCCAACCGGCTGAAGCGGTTGAGGTCTTGTTGGCTGTAGGCGATTTCGGCCCGCAGGGAACCGTCCTTGCCGGTTTGGTAACGGCCTCCCGTGCTCAGCAGGCGCTGCAGCTGGGGGGGCACGAGCTGGCGCACGGGCTCGTAACTACCCCGCGGCGCACAGGTGAGGGTATCGGGCGCCACCCAGCGGTAAACCCGCTCGTTGGCCGTCTGTTCGGCGTCGAACACGTAGTTGCCCTGGCCGGCGCCCACGAAAGTGAAGGTGGCGGTGAGCAGTCCTTCGGGGGCGTAGCGCAGGAATTGGTAGCGGGTGTCCTGCCCGTTGCAGTTCACGAGGGTATCCTGCTGGGTGTAGGTGGCCCGCTGGCTATCGGGGGCATCCAAGCGGGCCACCGTCGAGATGGCGGCATTGGCAAACCGATCGCCCGCCTGCTGTAGCAACAGCCGTTCGGCATCCGACAGTTGCAGGTCGCCGGTCGCGGTCTTGCTGTCTTGCTGGCTGTATAGGTTGGCGTAAGCCTGCCAACGGCCACTCTCGAATTTGGAGCTGGTGGCGTAGAGCGAGCGCAGGTAGCGCTGGTCGGCATACTCAAATTCTACCGTGATGCGGCTGTCCTTGGTGATGAGGCGCCGCGGCGTAAACGTGACCTCGCCCTGGTTGTAGTCGATGGTGTAGTCGGCGTCGCGACCCCGTTGGAGAGTCTGCCCGTCGAGGAGCACCTTCTCCGTGCCCGCCAGCACAATGATGAAGCGTTCGCCGCTGCCGCCCTGGAGTTTGTAGGGCCCCTGGTTGCCTTCGATGGCAACCAACAGCTGCCGCCGGAATTGGCCGCGCGCGATGGCTACGCTGGCACTGTTTTGCCACTCGCCGGCGTCCCCTACGCGCTGGCTGGTCTGGAAACTGGCGCCTTCCAGTTTTTTAAAATACTGTAAAAAATATCCTTCGGGGCTGCGCAGTTCGTAGTCGCCGGCCGTGAGCTGGGTGCGTTCTTTTTCGAGGCGAATGAAGATGCGGTCGAAGTCGCGCAGCTGGCGGGTATTGCCTTCCGGCTGAATGGGCAGGTTTTCGTCGGTAATGGCCGCCGTGACGCGGATACCGTCGCCGATTTCGCCCGCCAGTTGCAAGTTGAAACTCGAATTGAGCACCAGGTCCTGGCGGTTGCCAAAGGACAGCCCGCGGCTGAAGCTGCCCGTGTAGTTGAGTTTCTGCCCGTCGAGGAGGCCACCGCCCGGTGCGTAGGGGTTGTAGCTGCCGATGAGGAGCCCCGTGGGGTTGTCCTGACGCTGGGTGGTATCGATGAGGGCGAACGGCGTCGTCAGTTGGTAAGGCAACACCCGAAACCGGAGCAGCACACTGTCGGCCGTCAGGGGGGTGCGCCACCGGAGCTGCTGGCTGGTGAAGGTGTAAAAAGCCGTATCAACCAACTGCCCGTCGGCCTGGGTGAGGCGAATGCTGTAGGGAATCACCGTCAGGCTGTCGATGGCGTACGTACCGTGGGGCTTCACCCAGCGGTAGCGCTGGTTGTTCCAGGGGGCGTCTTGAGCCACCACGGTGCTGGAGCTCACCAGGAGCACCAACAGCAGAAATCCGGAGCGTAGTTGTCGCAGTAGCATGCGGTTTCTGAACGGCAGAACGGGGAATTTATTGGGTGTAGGGGAGGGGGTAATGCGGAAGTTGGTGGCTTTATTGCCAACCAATTACTTAATAGAAGCCTACCTCACTGCCTATAGTTTTGCCGAGGGGTGAAAAAATGAGTTATTTTTGAGCAAGGAAAAAGGGTTCTTCGCCCTTTAGAGTGGGTAATCGCATCTTGAATGTTTCTGCAAATGAAGGTTTTGCCCTTAAAAAACTGTCTATTAGAAGCTTATAGGTAAATCAAGAAATGCTAATCAGTAGAATACATTTAAGATCCACTATATTCGGCCAAGAACCGGAAAAAGGTGTGGCTTGGGGCATAGTTTAGACCAGCGTTCAGTGGAAGGACGAACAGGAATGGTAAATCAAGCAGAAAAACAATAGACTTAAAATGAATAAAATTTTGATACTATTATGGGTTGTAATGCTTTCAGCCTGCTCAGATTCTGTAAATAAATCTACGTTTAATAATTATTGCATTCAACTAAAAAAATGGGAACATGCTTCAGTATTATCAAATAATAATATATGTAGACTTAAGTACAAACTTCTATATGAGTGGAATCCAAATATAGAGCCAAATGATGCTCTATTCAAAGAGATGGAACTTTTTACTAATTCTGAATTAACTGTGTCTATTTACGATTCTTTAATAAATGACACTATTCATGCTGTTGCTGCAGCAAAATTATTATTTGTTGAAGATGAAAAAATCCATTTTGAAGTATGCTATTTAAACTCGTCAGTAGCAAGTCTTGATTTATTAACTCTCCAAGTTGGTTTTTATGATATCCTCGACAATCTACTTTTTTGGTTTGTCTATGAATATTTACCAGAAGAAAATATTCCAGCGCCCTTGCTTAGACCAAATGAAGAATTTTGCATGAATTTCACTCAAGACATTGACCACATTGCTAGTTTACTTGCAAAGTTTTTGCCGTTAGATAGTTGTAAAATAGAGGATGAGTGCATTCCTAATGTGCTGAATATTAAGGTAGAGGAAATTGGACTTTCACCTGCTGTACAGTAGGCATGTCTACGCCGCTATTTGCATGCCTGGCTTTTGGGCCATCTTTTGCCACGAAAAGATGGCGAAGAAAACCGGGGGTCAAGAAACAGGCGAGTCTGCATGTGGAGGACTGTATTTTTCCAGGAGGTAGTTGTGATTTTCTGTACGGATTTGCAATTGAAATGCTTTTTTTGATAAAAAAAATCACCACTACGCAGCAGTATGCCATGGTCAAAGCAATGACCGCGGCCCAGTCGTATATTGCGTACCCTTAAAAAGTTAAAAGTAAAACCCCTACCTTTCGACCTTCCAACGCAACAGCTATTATGAAAAACTTTTTCCTGACACTTTTTCTGCTCGCCAGTATGGCTCCTATCCTCACGGGCCAAAAAACGGATACTGTTCCCAAGTCCATCGCTGACCTCATCAAAGACTGCACGGCGTACGAGGGGTACTTCAACTTCTACTGGAACGAAAAGAGCGGCAAGCTCTACCTCGAGATCAACCGGCTACAGGAGGAATTTCTCTACGTCAACAGCCTTTCGGGGGGCGTAGGCTCCAACGACCTGGGCCTGGATCGCAACCAGTTGGGTTCGGACCGGATCGTAAAATTCGTGCGTTCGGGGCCCAAGGTGCTGCTCGTGGAACCCAATTACCGCTACCGGGCCGTGAGTGACAACGCCGAAGAGCGCCAGTCGGTGGTGGATGCCTTTGCCCAGTCGGTGCTCTGGGGGTTCAAAGTCGAGGCCAGCACGGAGGACCGGGTACTCATCGACCTGATGCCGTTTCTGCTGCGCGATGCCCACGACGTCATCGGCCGCCTGAAAAGCAACAAGCAGGGCACCTTTAAAGTCGAGGGCAGCCGCAGCATCCTCAACCTGGAGCGCTGCAAGGCTTTCCCAAAAAACATAGAACTCGACGCCCTCGTCACCTTCGTAGGCGATGCCGAAGGTAGGTTGCTGCGCTCGGTGGCGCCCAACGCCAATATGTTTTCCGTGAACCAGCACCACAGTTTTGTGGCGTTGCCGGAGCCGGGCTATAAACCCCGCGTCTTCGATACGCGCTCCGGGTATTTCCCGTTCAGCTACTACGATTATGCTACGCCCATTGACCAGCCCCTGGAAAAGCGGTTCATCACCCGCCACCGGCTCGCCAAGAAAGACCCCTCGGCGGAGTTGAGCGACCCCGTAGAACCGATCATTTACTACCTCGACCGCGGCACCCCCGAGCCTATTCGCTCGGCCCTGCTCGAAGGCGGGCGCTGGTGGAACGAAGCTTTTGCCGCAGCGGGCTACCGCGATGCCTTCCGGGTAGAGGTACTGCCCCCCGATGCCGACCCCATGGATGTGCGCTACAACGTCATCAACTGGACCCACCGCAGCACCCGGGGCTGGAGCTACGGCAGCTCGGTGGTGGATCCCCGCACCGGCGAAATCATCAAAGGCCACGTGCTGTTGGGCAGCCTGCGCGTCCGCCAGGATTTCCTGATTGCCCAGGGGATGGTAGAAGCTTACGCCAACGGCACCGAAGCTGATCCGCGCCTGCTGGAGCTGGCCCTGGCCCGGTTGCGCCAGTTGTCGGCTCACGAAATCGGACACACCCTGGGCCTGGCCCACAACTTTGCGGCCAGCTACAACGACCGGGCCTCCGTCATGGATTACCCGCACCCCTACTTCCGCCTCGATGCCGAAGGCAATATGGCTTTCGACCAGGCCTATGCTACCGGTATCGGCGCCTGGGACAAGCGCACCATCCTGTACGGTTACCAGGATTTTCCTGCGAACCTGCCCGAGGATGCCGGCCTGCAGTCGATTCTGGCTGGCAACGCTTCCCTGGGGCTCCTGTACCTGTCGGACCCCGACGCCCGCCCGGTCTACGGTGCTCACCCAACGGGTCACCTCTGGGACAACGGCCAGTCGGCTACCGAAGAATTGCGTCGTATGAGCCTGTTGCGCAAGAAAGCCCTCATCAATTTCAGTGAGAAAAATATTCCGGAAGGAGCACCGCTGTCTACGTTGGAAGACGTGCTGGCGCCGCTGTATTTCATGCACCGCTACCAGGTGGAAGCCGTGGCCAAAGTGGTGGGTGGGGTCAACTACACCTACGCTGTGCGCGGCGAGACCGGGGCCGACGTGGCCCAGGTGACCATCATCGATAACGACGAACAGCGCGGCGCCTTCAAGGCCCTGTTGGAGACACTGAACCCCGACTTCCTGGCCATCCCCGAGCACATTCTGGAACTCATTCCGCCACCGGCCTACGGGTACGACCGGGGCCGCGAACAGTTCACTATCCATACCGGCCTGCCCCTCGATCCCCTGGCTGCTGCCGAAGCTTCGGCCGACTACACCTTTACTTTTTTGTTCAATCCGCAACGTATGGCCCGCCTCGTCGAGCAGGCAGCCCGCAAGCCTTACTTCCTCTCGGCTACCGAAATACTGGCTTCCACCCGGCGCCAGTTGCAGGAGCAGGTGAGCGGCGGCGCCGGCAACTACCAGCATGCCATTGCCCGCGTCGTGGAGCAACGCTTTGTGTACCACCTTCTCCAACTCGCGGCCATGAAAAACATCCAACCCCAGGTAGCTGCTACGGCCTTGTCGTCGTTGATCGACATCCAGGGGCAGCTTCCGGAGCGCATCGCCAACAGCTCGGCCAACAGTCCTGATCGGGCCCACCTGCGCTACCTCCTGGACCAGATAGAACAGTTTCGCCGCAACCCCGCCGAGTTCAAGGTGCCACCTGCTCCGAGTTTGCCCGACGGGTCGCCGATCGGGTGTGGGGAATAACGATTAACAACTTGCCTGGTCACCCCGGCGCTTAATAGCCATCCATTAACCCAACCGCCCATGCTCACCGATAAAATAGGATTACTGCCTACCACGGCGCTGGTTGTTGGCAACATGGTGGGGTCGGGGATATTTCTGTTGCCGGCTGCACTGGCGGTGTACGGCGGCATCAGTATGCTGGGGTGGGTGTGCTCGTCGGTGGGAGCGATCTTGCTGGCGCTGGTATTTGGCAACCTCAGCCGCCTGTTGCCCGCGGTTGACGGTGGCCCCTACGCCTACACCCGGGTGGGGCTGGGCGATTTTCCGGCCTTCCTGGTGGCCTGGGGTTACTGGATCTCCATCTGGAGCACCAACGCGGCGATCGCCGTGGCCCTGGTGGGCTACCTGGGCGTCTTCTTTCCGGCGTTGCAAACCAACAACCTGCTGGCCATCGTTACCGGCCTGGGCTTCATCTGGGGGTTCAGCTGGATCAATACGCGCTCCATCCGCACCGTGGGCCTGGTACAGCTGGTGACGACGGTGCTGAAAGTTATGCCCCTGCTGTTCATTGGGCTGGTGGGTATCTTTTATATCCAGGCTGACCATTTTGTACCCTTCAATCGCAGTGGGGGCTCCAGCTGGTCGGCGATCACGAATACCACCATGCTCACCCTGTTTGCCTACCTGGGCATGGAAAGTGCGACCATCCCTGGCCGCAGCATAAAAAATGCCGCGACTACGGTGCGCCGCGCCACCATCATCGGTACGGGGCTCACCATTGGGCTGTACCTGCTCAGTTCGGCGGCCGTCATGGGTATCGTACCACTAGCGGTGCTGGCCACGTCTACGGCGCCGTTTGCCGATGCTGCCGCTATCTTCTGGGGCCCTGCTGCGCGGTACATTGTGGCTGCCGGTGCCGTGGTCTCCACCATGGGCGCCCTCAATGGCTGGATCCTGATCCAGGGGCAGATTCCGCTGGCAGCAGCCCAGGATGGCCTGTTTCCCCATTTTTTTGGCCGCCTCAACGTCCGGGAAAGGCCCGCCCTGGGGATTGTCCTGTCGAGCGTCCTGGTGTCGGGGCTGATGCTGCTGAACTATTCGAAAAGCCTGGTTGGTGCTTTCACTTTCATGATGACCTTATCGACGCTCGCCGTGATTACGCCTTACCTCTTTTCTACCGCCAGCTACGCCCTGCTGGTTCGCAAAGCGGGATTGCCACAAAAAAGTGGGCAACTGGGGTTGGCGCTCGCCGCTTTTTGTTTTTCTTTATGGATCATCGTGGGTTGCGGGCAGGAGGTGGTCTTCTGGGGCTTCTTGTTGCTGATGGCAGGCATTCCGTTTTACGTGGGTTTGAAGGAGTAAGCAGGAGGGCACGCAGCAACCCGACGGGCAAGTAAGCGCAAGTTTTGTCAAAGCAGTAAAATACCATGAACTACAACTACCACATCGATCCAGATATCCGCAAGGCGGAGACCTTACCCGCCGCCTTTTACCAGGACGACGGTGTTTTTGCGGCCCTCAAAACCCGCGTTTTTGCGCGTTCCTGGCAGTGGATTGGGGATGTGTCGCTGGTGCCGCTGGCCCGTTCGGTGTATCCTTTTTTCTTGCTGGAAAATTTCTTGTCGGAACCCCTGGTGCTGACCCGCGGCGCCGATGACGAGTTGCACTGCCTGAGCAACGTCTGCACCCACCGGGCCAACCTGGTGGCCTATCACCCGGGGCAGGCAGCTGGCCTGGTATGCGGCTACCACGGTCGGCGCTTCGGCCTGGATGGCGCTTTTCAGCGGATGCCGGAGTTTGCGGAAGCAGAAAATTTCCCCCGCCCCTGCGACCACCTCCACATCTTTCCCCTCGAGCAGTGGGGCCCTTTCCTGTTTGCCGGGTTGGAACCAGCCTTCGACCTGGCCGGCATGCTGGAAGCGCTGAACCGACGCATCGGTTTTCTGCCCCTCCACGAATTTCGTTACGACGCCAGTAGCAGCAAAGACTACCTGGTGAATGCCCACTGGGCACTGTACTGCGACAATTACCTGGAGGGTTTTCACATCCCCTTCGTGCACGCCGACCTGAACGCGGCGCTGGATTACGGCCGCTACACCACCGAGCTATACGATTACGGTAGTTTGCAGATCGGTTATGCCAGCAGCGGGGAGAAGGTTTTTGACTTGCCGGAGGGGCACGTCGATCACGGCCAGCACGTCGCGGCGTACTACTTCTGGGTATTTCCCAATATGATGTTCAACTTCTACCCCTGGGGCTTGTCCGTCAACCTGGTAAAACCCATCAGTAAGGACAAAACAAAAGTATCTTTCCTCACCTACGTCTACGACGAAAGCAAACGCCACAGCGGCGCCGGAGCCCTGCTCGACAAAGTCGAACGCGAGGACGAGTTCGTAGTGGAGGGCGTACACCGGGGCCTGCAGTCCCGCTTTTATCCCGGCGGCCGGTTTTCTCCTACCCGCGAGCAAGGGGTGCACCACTTTCAGTCGCTGCTGGCCAACGCGCTGCGGGAGTAGTTTCTACACCCGCTTGCCACGTCTTCAGCGTTGCCTGCCACGTCTTCAGCGCCTGCCTCTTCCCACTTCCCACCTCCGACTTCCGACTTTGGCCACCTCCGACTTTGGCCCCTTCCCACTTCCTACCTTACCAAAATAACCTCTCCCTTAAAAACCGCTACGTGCCCGTCGAGAAACTCGATTTCGGCCACGTAAACAAACACCGCGTTGTTCAAGGGGTCACCGGCCAAAGTGCCGTCCCAGCCATAGCTCGGGTCGTTGGTGGGAAAGTCGTGGGCATAAAAGACTTCATTTCCCCAGCGATTGAAGATCGAGAGATTCCGGACCTGCGCCACCGTGCCCTGCCCGGAGAAGATGTAGAACAACTCATTTACCCCGTCACCGTTGGGCGAGAAAGCCGTGGGGATATAGACGGGGAAATCCTTATTGACCAGGATGCGCAGAAGAACTTCCGCCGCACAGCCATCAGCGGTAGCTACGCGCAGGCGGTAGCGGGTGCTCTCGGTGGGGCGAACGACGGGGGTGAGACAATCCCGGCAGCTGAACGAACCCTCACCTTCCCATTCGATGAAAGGTAGGTCCTCGGGCAAGTAATTGGTTTGTACCACGAGCTGAATACTGTCACCCAGGTCCAGCTCCAGATCGGTTGCCCCGATGTACAATTGGATCGAATCGGGTTGAACCAGGTCGAGCGTGGCGGCATATACACAGCCATTGCTGTCTTCTACCAGGCTGGCGTACGGGCCGGCCGGCAGGTTGGGGAAGAAGCTTTGGGGCTGCAAGCTTTGTCCGCCGTTGATGGAATACACATACGGCGGCGTGCCACCCTGAACCGATACGAAGTTGATGGCTCCCCGATCGCCAAAACACAGGGGCTGCACCGTTTCAATCACCGCTACGGGAATATCCTGGGCAACAACGACCTGGTCACTGTCTACACAACCATTGCTGGTGTTTGTGACTTGCAGTACGTAGGTTCCGGCCTGCGTAATGGCGGGCAAAAGGGTATTGGCAGCCGCAATGATTTGTCCACCGGTGGCCGTCCACTGGTACGCAAAGTTGCTGCCCTGGGAAGAAGCCTGCCCATTGAGGGTACTGCTGTTGGTGGTACAGCTCAGGTCGAAATCAGCGCCAGCTGCCGCGACGGGTACCTGGATGTCCTGGTTGACCATCAGGTTGGCGCTGTTGCTGCAACCGTTGGTCGGATTGAGAATCGTGAGGGTATAAACGCCCGGTGCGCCAACAACGGGAGAGAGGTTATCCGTACCGCTGATCAGCTGGCCGTTGGGGGTGGTCCAGGTATAAACCAGCCCCGCCGAACTACTGGAGGCCGTGGCGTCCAGGGTCGTCGTCGTGAGCAGGCAGGTCAGTACGGCCGGGGGCGCAAAGGTAATGCTGGGTACCGCGGCATCCTGGCCTACCGCTACCGATGCGCTTGTGCTACATCCATTACGGGTATTGCTGATCAGCAATTGATAAGTGCCGGGTTGGCTGATCTCCGGTTGCAAGGTGCTGGCGCCCTGCTCTATTTGGCCATTGGCAGTGGTCCACAACAGCGAGAAGGGCATACCCGTCGAGGAACCCTCGGCGTGGAGTAGCAGAGTGCTGTTGCTACAACTCAAAATTTCAGGGGTGGCAATGGTGATGACGGGGGCAAGGGTGTCTTGCACCACGGTGATCGCCAGGGTATCGGTGCAACCGTTGTCCTGGTCGGTCAGCAGCAGGCCATAATTGCCGGGGGTGACGACGTCAACCGCCGCCGTAGCGGATAGGAGGTTGCCCGCGCCGTTCAGCCAGGCAAAACCCAGGTTGCTGCCACTGCTGCCGTTGGCCGCCAGGGTTACCGTGGGGGTGATACAGTCGAGGGTGTCGACCGGGGCGAGCACAATACCTGGGGGGGTCAGACTGGCCGTTACCTGTACCTGGTTTTCGGCCTGGCAACCGTTGTCGGTGTTCACGATCGTCAGGAGGTAAGCTCCGGCGGTTGCTGCGGTGGCATTCGAGCTGCTGGTGCCGCCCACGAGTTGGCCGTCGGCCGTCGACCAACGGTACGTCGGGTTAGTCCCGAGGCTGCTGCTGCCGCTGCCGTCCAGGGTGATGCTGGGCTGGGTACAGTCAATGCGCTGTGGTGGAGCGATCGCTACCAGGGGCGGATCGTCATTGGCCAGTACCGTTACGGTGGTTTCAGCGGTACACCCATTTTGGTCGTCGGTGAGCACCAGGGTGTAGCTGCCGGCTGCGGTGACGGTAGGGCTGCCCGAGGTTGCGTTGGCGCTGATGTTGCCATCTACTGTCGACCAACTGAAGCCCAGTGCCTGGCCATTGCTGCCAGTAGCATCGAGATCCACGGCCAACGTCAGACAATCCAGGGTGTCGGGCGCCGCAACAACGATCACTGGTAGCAGGCGATCCACGGCCACCGTCAACTGAGCCACTTGGCTACAGCCATTGTCGGTATTGGTCAGGGTGAGGGTATAGTCGCCACTGGCCGTAACGGAAGGCAGGGGCGTAGCGGGGTTCGCAATGACCGCACCACCAGCGTGGCTCCAGGCGTAGGCCAGGTTGCCACTACCACTACTGGCACTGGCATCGAGGGTGAGGAAGGTGTCGCGGCAGGTCAGCACACCCGGGGGCGCCAATTGGATAACGGGTGCCAGGGTGTCGATTGCGACGGTCGTTGTTGCAGTGGCGGTACAATCGTTATCCGTATTGGTGACCAGGAGCGTATAGGTTCCGGCGGCGTCAACCAGGGGCGCCAGGGCAGTGGTGTCGCCCAGGATCTGACCATCCGCAGTCTGCCAACGGTAAGTGAAATTTATACCCTGATCGGAGCCACTGCCGTCCAGCGACAACTGCTGGCGGTCGCAATTCAGGGGCGGAGCAGGCGCTGCATTGGCCACGGGAGGCGTATCGTTGCGCGTGACTACCACGCTGGCTGCCACCTCGCACTGGTTGTCCGTGTTGACGACGGTGAAAGTGTAGGTGCCAGTGGCTGTAGCGCTGGCCACGAGGCTGTCGGCGGCACCGCTGATTTGACCATCGCCGCTGATCCAGCTATAGACGAAAGTGGCGCCCTGGCTGCTGCCGTCGGCGCGGAGGTCGATGCTGTTGCGGCTACAGGTCAGGGTAGCGGGGGGTAAAATCTGGACGGTAGGTCGTAGCGTATCCTGCACCACGGTCACCATGGCGCTGTTGGTGCAGTCGTTGTTGGTATTGGTAATTTCCAGGATATAGGTTCCGCCCTGGGTAACCATTGGCGACAAGCCATTCTGGCCACTGGCAAAGGCCCCGTCAGGGGTCATCCAGTTGAGGGTGAAGTCCGCGCCGTTGTCAGAGCCCGTTGCGTCGAGCAGCAGGCTGGTGGTCAGGCAGTCGAGGGTATCATTCTCCACAATTTGCACCACCGGCAAGGTGGTGTCGGCGGTTACGATAATTTCGTCGCTGGCGGTACAGTTGTTACTGGTATCCGTCACCAGCAGGGTATAGGTGCCAGCACTGGAAATGGTCGGTTGGCTGGTATTCATTCCAGACCCTATTTGCCCATTGCTGGTAGACCATTGGTAGGTGGTATTGGCACTTGTGGAGCCGCTGCCGTCCAATTGGAGGGAAGTTGTCGTGCAGCCAAAAGGCATGGCTGTTCCCGCTTCCGCAACGGGGGGCGTATTGTTCAGCAGCACCTGCACGCTGGCCTGAGCGCGGCAGTTGTTGAGTCCATCGGTGACTTGTAGCAGGTAGGTGCCCGCTGCATCAATGGTCGGTTGCAGGGTGTTCCCACCCGCCTGGATATTGCCATCGGGCGTGCTCCAAAGGAAAGTGGTATTGCCACTGGTACTGCTGGCGGTTCCCTGCAGCACGATACGATCGCGCAAGCAATCGAGTGACAAAGCTGGGGCAATATTGGCCGTCGGGAAATTGGCATCCTGGGCTACGTTGATCTGGGTCGTATCGGTACAGCCGTTGGCGGTATTGGTTACCACCAGTTGGTAGCTGCCGGCCTGCCCGGCCTGAACCTGGGCCGCGCTGGTGTTGCCTACCAGGCTGCCATCGGCCGTGCTCCACTGGAAGGAAAGAGCAGGCGCACCCCCCGAGGCGCTGCCGTCCAGCAGCGCCAAACTGTCGGTACAGGTCAGCAGCGGTGGTGGCGCCACCACGGCCAGGGGCGCAAGTTGATCGGCGGTCACCAGTGCCGTATCGCGGGCCGTGCACTGGTTGTTTGCATCCGTCACGAGCAACACGTAGGTACCCGCCTGCGCAATGGCCAGATTGGCGAGGGTATCGGTGGTGGTAATGGCGGCGTTGGGACTCGACCACGCGTAGCCGATGTTTGCCCCCGTGCTGCTCCCGTTGCCGCCGAGGGTAGACAGGGTGTTGGTACAGGTCAATACCCGGTCGGGTCCGGCCGCCGCCGTCGGGAGGGTGGTATTTTGTGCTACCGTCACGGTGGCGGTACTGCTACACTGGTTGGCTGCATTGGTGACGGATAGCTGGTAGGTGCCCGGCATATTGGCGCTGCTGACCAGGGTGTTGGTTGTGCCGGTAAGGTTGCCATTACTGGTGCTCCACAAGTAAGTGGCCTGAGGGAGTGGGATAGCCAGGGTACCCGTCAGCGTGGACGTCAGTTGACCACAGGTCAGCGTATCGGCGGCCAAAATATTCACGAGCGGAAGGGTCACATCCTGGACAACAACCACACTCACGGAATCGCTACACTGGTTCATGGTGTTTTGTACCCACAGCGTGTAGGTACCTGGCGCGTTGACGCTGGCGACCAGGGTGTCCAGCGCACCTGCCAACTGCCCGTTGGTGGTACTCCATTGGTAGCCGATAGTGCTGCCCTGGCTACTGCCAGCCACATGGAGTTGGAGGGTAGTTTGGGCACAATTGAGGGTGTCGGGGGCCAGGATCTGGGCCAGTGGGGCCAGGGTGTCCTGCACTACTGTCACCGACGCCGTGCCGCTGCAACCATTGTTCAGGTCGGTAATAAGGAGGGTGTACACACCCGCCTGGGTCACCGTTGGCTGCAGGCTGTTCTGCCCGCTGGTAATTTGCCCGTTGGTGGTGCTCCAGGCGCTGCTGTACCCGGGCCCGCTGGTGGATCCCGTCGCGTCAAGTACCACGCTGTTGCGGGTACAGTTGAGGGTGTCGGCCGCCAGGATCTGGACCGTTGGCGCCGCCGAATCTCCGGGCACAACGACCTGGTCGGTAGCCGTACAGCCAGTGGTGGTATTGGTAACGACCAACTGGTAGGTGCCCGGGCTGCCCACCGTTGGGGTGAGGGTATTGGCGTTGGTCAGTATTTGGCCGTCGTTGGTGGTCCAGCTGTAGGTGACGTTAGTGGTGCTGGAGCCACTGCCATTTAGTTGCTGGCTGGTATCGCCACAACCAAAAGGAACCGCACTGCCCGCCTCGGCGATGGGTGGGGTGTTGTTGATGGCGACCGTAACGGTAGCCGACCCCGTACACCCCGTGGCGGTTTCGGTGGCCGTCAGGGTATATTGTCCTGCCGCACCAGCGGTAATTTGGGCCTGATTGGTCGGCCCCGCAATCTGGCCATTGCTGGTGGTCCAACTGTAGGTCACGCCACTGCTGGGGGTAGCGCTGCCGGTAACCAGAGTGCTGGTGGTCTGGCAGGTGAGGGATGCCAGCGCGGCAATGGTGACGTCCACGGTATTGTTGTTGCCCAGAACCGTAACGGAGGTTTGGGCGCTACAGCCACTATTCGTATTGTATACGTAGAGGGTGTAGCTGCCGGGGGCATCCACCTCTGGCGAGGCTTCGTTCGCGCCACCGACAATATGGCCATCCACCGTACTCCATTGGTAGGTGATTCCGTTGCCCGCCGAAGACTGGCTGCCATCAATGACAAGGCTGCCGCCACAACCAAGAAAATCGTCGACGAAGGCCAGCGCCTCGGGTTGGTCCCGGTTGTCGGTCACGTAAACGTCGTAACTGTCGGTACAACCCGAAAAAATATTGGTGACTTCGATGGTGTAAAGGCCGGGCTCGTCCACGGTGGGAAAAAGGCTGTTGCCACCGCTCAGAATATTGCCATCGTTGGTCGACCATTGGTAACTGAAATTTCCTTCCGACGATCCCGTGCCGTCCAATTCGATACTGTTGGGGTCGCAGCTCAACTCTTCGTCGAGGGCAAAAGCGGTAGGTATATTGGGGTCTTCTTCTACGGTTACCGAGGTTTCTTCGGTGCAGGTGCCACTGCCATAATCATAGCTGACGGTCAGGAAGTACGTGCCTGCCTGATCAACCGTCGCCTGGTTGCCATTGGTGGCGATAATATTTCCGTTGGGAGTGATCCATTCATAGGTGATGCCATTACCCCCCGACGAGTTGGCCCCGGAGAGCACCACCTGTCCCGACAGGCAGTCCAGGTAAGGTGGCGGGTCTATGTCGGCGTTCAGTTGGTCTTCCGTGATGGTGATCTGGGTCGAATTTTCACAGAGGGTGAGGCTGTTGTAGACGGTGAGGGTATAGGTGCCGGGGGCATCTACCAGGGGCGTGGTCGTGTCTTCGCCGGAGACGATATTTCCGTTGGGGGTCGTCCATTCGTAGGTGAATTCTGCACCGGAGTCGGAGAGGGATCCGTCGAGCGTGATCGCAGCACCGGGGCAGGGGATAACCAAAGAAGCCGTGGCCGTGGCATCGGCATTGACCTCCGGCGGCAATCCCGGGCAAACGCGGTGTTCGTTGAATGCGCCGCCGGTAGACGAGGTGTACCCCCAGTAGCCGAAAGGGGAACCCCCGAAACAGTTGTTGATGATGTCGTAGCTGCCGCTGAGGATGACGGCGCCGTCGAAGATGACCACGTAACTGTTGCCCGCCGGATTCCAGCTGAAGGTGATGGTGTGGTCATTGCCATCTTCGATGTTGCCCAAATCAAAAGGCCCATTCAACGGGGCATTGAAATTGCCGTTGATATTGATGGCCGCGTGGTCATTGACGGGATCACCCAGGTTGCCATTTTGGTAGGTATCGAATTCTACAATAAAAGAATTGGGGATACCCTGGGCGCCAATACCTTCTCCGCTGATTCCGCAAATGGCGGTGCTGTTGTTTTGGTACACCAGGCATATGCCGTCGGCCCCGGCGTTGTTGCTCCCGAAATTGACGGTCATGTTATGGGTAAAAGGCATGGAAAAGTCGATGTCTTCCTCGAACCAGGCACAACCCCGTTGGGTGGTGGTATTGGAGGTCAGACGAATACATTCCCCCTGTAGCACGGCGTTACCGGTGAGTAGGAATTGTTGGTCGCAAGTGATGATTTGGGCGTAGAGAGCCATTTGGCAGCACAGGAATATTCCCAGTAGTAATTTCCTCATAGTGTCGACAGGTATACGTCTTTTACAAAAGAACAGTTGGTTCTAAAAAAAAAGTTATTACTTACTTTAATAAGGTAGGGAAGCGTGGTATACAGCCCTGGGGTACAGCTTTTGAAAAAGCTAAAATAGTAAAATCTCTTGGGCGTAGGTGGTTATTCTGCTAAAAGGTCTTCGAGGTGGTGCCTATTCAGGCCAAAGGTTTGTTTGAGTTGAGCTATTTCGGTAGCAGCCTGGGGATTGGTGGTTCCTTTTACCGCAGTAATCATCACATTTTTGGGGGTGTGTTCGGTGCCGATAAATTCGAAGACTTTGGTCCGGTAGCCTTGGGCTTCCAGCAGGAGGGCGCGCAGCCCGTCGGTAAGCAGTTCGGCCTGTCGTTCCAGGAGAATGCCGTAGCGCAGGATGGGTTGAAGGTCGGCTGGGGGCTGCATCGCTTTGCGTACCTGCTTGTGGCAACAGGGGGCAACCACGATGATGTCGGCCCCGGCCCGAATGCCTTTGGCGAGGGCTTCGTCAGTAGCGGTATCGCAGGCGTGCAGGGCGATGAGCATATCGATACCGCCGGCTGGTTGGTACTGGTGAATGTCGCCGGCGTGAAATTCCAGTTGGTCAAAATGGTGGGTCTGGGCGATGTGGTTGCACGCTTCCACCAGTTCGGGGCGCAGTTCTACGCCCGTCATTTTTACGGCCAGTTGTTTTTCGTTGACCAGGTAATCATACAGGGCAAACGTCAGGTAGCCTTTGCCGGATCCCATGTCCACAATCCGGGCATTCGCCAGCAAGGGGTGCTCTTGCAGGAGGTGCTCAATGAGTTCAATGTACTTGTTAATTTGCCGGTACTTGCGTTGTCCCTGCTTGAGGATCTGGCCATCCTGGCCGGCAATGCCCAGGGCCGTGAGGTAGGGGCGGGGGCGTGCGGTGAGGGGGCGTTGTTTGACGTGGTCGTGTTCGAGGGGCAGTGCTGCCCGGGGCGTGATGTCCTGCTGGCGGAGCAGCGCCTTGCCTTTCTTGTTGATTTGGAGCATGTACTGTTCGGTCTCCGTAAAGAGGTCGGCGTTGTAAAAATCCGTCGTCAGCCATTGTTCAATTTGTGCTGGCGCTGCGGCCAGGCTGAAGTTCCTGGTCTCGTCGCGGGTGGTATATTTTAGCGTGCACGACAATTGCTGTTCCCCCTTGATCAGCACCAGCCGGCCGTAAAGATTGCGCCATTCGGTCGAGCGGGACCGGGGCTTGCTCAACGTGATCTTGCTCAGGGTACCCTGGGTCAGGGCAGCGGTTACTTTTGCCAGAAATGCGGGGATAGCTTCCATGGTTCAAAGGTAGGCAATGTTTTTATAGTCCGCCGTGCAGGCGTTTGGCCTGCGCTACGTGGGCCAGGTGGTGCCGGGCGTGCCACTGGTAGAGATCGAGTGCCCGGCTGAGGGAAAAAGGCTTGCTGTGATCGGGATGCAGGTAGCGCCGCTCGAAATCATCGGCAGACATATTGGCCAGGAGCACAAACCAGCGGGCGTGCAAACCTTCCAGTAGGGACAGGGAAGCAGCAATGGGGGTATGGGCCGTATCGGGCAGTTCGGCCCAGGCGGCCTCGTCGTAAGGCTTGATGCGGGGGCTGTCTTCGGTGAGCGCCAGTTTGAACCGGGCAAAAGCGTTCAGGTGGCTGTCGGCGCAATGATGAACCACTTGCCGGATCGTCCAGCCTTCCGGGCGGTAGGGCCAGTTGAGCTGTTCTTCGCTGAGGTCGGCTACGGCGGCGCGCATTTGGAAAGGGAAATCAGCGAGAATCAGGAACCATTCCGCCCGCTGGGCCGGACTGGGGGCAGGGGTAGCCTGGAATTTTCCTACGGGATAACGGAGGTCGGATGATGTAGACATAACGAATCTTTAAATAATCGAAAGCAAGGGCGCTAAATTGCGGTTGAAAGATACAATGCTTGCCGGTTATTCGGCAAAACCAGCTAAATTTAGCAAAAAAAAATGCGGCTTAAATGAATTAAATCCTCCACTGGCCTTCGCTTTTAGCTATCCGGAAGAAAAGAAATTAAAGCGGTCATCCAACAGGATGATTTGTAATTTTGTTCTTTTAGTAGCATAACCAATTAATTAAGAACTCATGAGTGAATTTCAGCAAGTAGTAAAGGAAGGGGCCCAAAGTGTCGGCCGCAAGTTGAAACGGCTGCTGTTGTGGCTGTTTGGCGTCGCCATCGTAGCAGGGTTACTCTTCATCTGGGTTTGTGGCTGGACCTACAGCGACGGTACCCGTGCCGGAGAACTCATCAAGGTATCTACCAAAGGGGTTGTATTTAAAACCTACGAAGGACAGCTCAACCTGGGCGGATTCTCGTCGTCCGATTCTGGGGTAGTAGGCAATACCTGGGATTTCAGTACCACCAAAAAAGCCGTTTACCAACGCTTGCAGGAACTGGAAGGTCACAAAGTAAAACTCACCTACCGCCAGCGTTACAAGCCCCTACCCTGGCAAGGGAAGACGGAGTACTTCATCGATGAAGTAAAGGTGTTGGATTGACGCTGCTCAGGCTCCCGCTCGCAGCGTAGCCATTACCCCTTCGGCGGCCCGGCGACCGCTGCGCATGGCAGCGTCGAGTGAGCCGAACAACAACTGGTCGCCCGCCAGGAAGGTGTCTTCGGTAATCCGCGTGGCCGTCGGCTCATAGTCGTACGTAAGGTGATCCAGTTGCGGCAAGGCCCGTGGTATATCGTAGCGGCCCAGCGGTTCCAACGCCCAGTTGGGCTGACCCACCAGTTGGCGCAAATTGCGGGCGACCACCTCCTCGGCGTTCGCTTCGGTCGGAATAGCGCGGAGCGTAACCGACACCAACTGCTCCTTTTCAGGGGCGTAGCTGGGTGCCACCGTGGTGACCTCGCAAAAATTATTGACCAGGTTATCCCGATCTTCCACCAGGGCAATGAGCCTGGGTGGCAGCACCGATTGTGGGCTGCGGTAGTACAGTGTCGTCGTCGATTCGTAGGGCGTACCTGCCCCCGCCAGGCGAGGCAGCAGCTGCCCGGGATCGGTGGCGATGACCAGGGCGTCGAAAGGGACGGCATCGCCTACATCCGTACGCACCTCCTTGCCTTCGATGCCTACGGCACGGGTGCGCAGGCGCAGGGTAGTTTGGTGTAATGCGGCGGCCAATTGTTCTGGAATAGCCCCCATCCCTTGTCCGGGTAGGGCCGCGTGCCCTTCGGCAAACATCTTAAAGACAAACTGCAGCATCGGCGCCGGCGTGCGGAGTTCATTTTCCAAAAATATACCCCCGAAGAAGGGCCGGAAGAAGGCGTTGATAAATGGTTCCCCAAAGCCGTAATCCCGCAGGAATTGCAAGGTGGTGGGCTGTTGGTTGGCCGCAAAAAGCGTCGCCGTGTCGGCACGTTTCAGTTCCCGCGTCATTTTCCAGACCAGCAATTTATCCCTGATGCTACCCACCGGCGACAGGGCGGCCGCAAAAAGCTGGCTGGGTTCCCGCAGCGGATCCACAACGGGAAAAGTCTGGCCATTGCGGCACACGACCGCGCCCGGCCGGAAACGGGCCAGCTGGAGAGCTTCGTAGTTTAGGTAACGCCGGGCCTCCTGGTAGGCGGTCAGCAGCACCTGGAAGCCGTGATCGAGCGCAAACCCCCCAACCTGGTCGGTCTTGATGCGCCCCCCTACCCGGTCGGTTGCTTCCAGAATGGTGGGCTGGATGCCGTGCGCTTCCAGGTGGCGGGCCGCAACGAGCCCCGCTACACCAGCGCCAATGATTACTACTCGGGGTGCTTGCATGGTGATCACTTTTTTTTTGTCACTAATGAAATGTTGCCGGGGCAAATATGTTGATTATTCTGAAAAATTAATGAACAGATTGGATGGCCATGCCGCATTGGGCGCTTAATTGCCACCGGAAGGGGTAAGATATGCCACAAAAATTGGCAGCGAAGGAAAATAACAACCTAAGGACCGAAATGCTTGGTATAAAAAGCCAGGCTTGTTAACTTTGCACAAAATTGAAAAGATGAGTACGAAGACTGAAGATACGAGTACCCGCATGGACTGGTTGTTATTCCTGGGTTCTACCGCCATCATGGTGTTTATGTTGGCTTACGCCGACGAGTGGTTCTGGTTGGCGTTGCCTTTTTCCCTTACTTTTTTAGTGCGGGCTTTGCGGGCGATGTAATAGTCAAAGACAAGAGGTAATTGGCCGGCAATAGTCAGGCCATTTTCTACAATTAATAACGTCAAGGCCACGTAAAGCAATTTGCTTTACGTGGCCTTGACGTTTTGGCGTCAAACCCTTTTGGTGTTATTTAACCACCACCTTGCGCACCACCTCCTGCCCGTTCGCCAGGGTGATCCGGGCCCAGTACATGCCGGCGGGCAACTGTGCTACGGCAATTCGGGGCTGGTTGCTTTGTAGCACCTGCCGGCCATTCAGGTCGAAGAGGGTGGTCATTTGCACCGGCTGCGGGCCCTGTACGGTGAACATCTCCCCCGCCGGATTAGGAGCCAATACGATCGCGTCCGCTACGTCTGCCGCCTCCTGGGTAGGGGTAGCACAAGCCAACTGACTGATTTTGTCCCAGAGCAAGGGGTCGAAATCGGAAAGGGCCAGCAGACCACCACTGGCGTCGTTGCCCATGCGAACCACCACCAGCCCCTGAGAAGGAACCACGTAGATTTTCTGGTCGTTCTTACCCAGCGCCGCAAACATATCGGCGGGTGCACTGGCGATGAGGGGTCCGCCAAAGGAGAACTGCAGGCCGGGCAGCTGGTAGCTCTCCTGCCCGTTGAGCCACCAGAGGTAGCCGTAGGCGGGGTTGATGTCCTGAGAAGGGGTGGTCATGGCCGTAAAATAATCCATATCCCCCAGTACGGTGGTGTTGTTCCACTGGCCCTGGTTCAGGATCAGGAGGCCGAAGCGGGCCATATCGCGTGCCCGACTGATAAACACCCGGTTGCTACCAATGCTCACGTAGGCGCCGAAGGCCCCGATTTTGTTGCCGATCCGGGAAGCGAAAAATTGATTTTCCGAAACGCCGGCAGCAGCGGCGATCACGTCGCCCAGCAGGGTATAGGGTGCGTTGTGGTAAGCCCAGCGGGTGCCTGGTGGCGCCAGGTAGGTGAGGCAAGCTGGCTCGGTGCAGTCGACATCACCGGTCAGGTCACTGAGGCCGGTGGTCATGGTGAGTTGGTGGCGGATGGTGATGGCCTGTTCCTGCTCGGGCGTGGTGCTGGTCCAGCCGGCCCCCAGGTAGTCTTGGGTGGCATCTTCGATGGCCAGCAGCCCTTCTTCCTGGGCAATGCCTACCATGGTAGCCATGAGGCTCTTGCCCGCCGAAGCCCAGTACCAGAGGCTGTCTTGGACAAAATCGTCGAAATACCACTCCACAACCCGCTTGCCATCCTTCAGAATGAGGAAAGCTTTGGTGTGGCGCTCGCCGAGGAAGGTTTGCAGGTCATCCAGCGCCGGAGCGCACCACCCCAGGTCGGCGGGGTCGGTCGCTTGCCAGGTGTTGCCCAGCAAGGGTGGGAAGTACGGCGTTTGGGCAGTGGTCGGGCTTGCCAGGGCAAGCCAACTGAAGCAAAGGAGTAGAAATCTGATCATGGTGCGAAAGGGGTGTGATAATGGTTGATTTTGAAGATTAGATTAGAAAAAACAAGGAAGGTTTAACGATTAAATGTTAAGTTTACCGGTCGCCAGCTTGCGCCTCTTTGCCCGGGGAGTTAGCGAAAATGGCGGAACGCCTACCAACCAAAATCGTAATTTTTATGGCCTCGTACTTCCAACAACGCCTGCGCAGCTTTGGTTATGCCTTCCAGGGGGTAGCTACCTTGTTTCGCACCCAAGCCCACGCCCGCATTCACCTGCTGGCGACTGTGCTGGTGCTGGGCCTCGCGGCGTATTTTGGCGTAAAAACCTGGGAATGGGCAGTTTTAATCGGCTGTATTACACTAGTTTTAGCCGCTGAAGCGTTTAATACTTCGATTGAATTCCTGACCGATCTGGTTTCGCCCGAGTACCATCCGTTGGCCGGCAAGGCCAAAGATACTGCAGCAGCGGCCGTTTTGCTTTGTGCACTCGGCGCGGTGGTGGTGGGGATGTTGGTTTTTTGGCCTTACGTGGCGGTGTTGCTGGAATAATAAAAAGAGGGCGGTTTGCTTCCGCTACCAGGTAACCTATTGTTTTTTTTACCGTATCCGACAAGAAAAGTCATGACCCAAACGACCCATCGCATTTATATCGGTACTTTGGTTAGTATCGTTGTCCTGGTGTTTTTTTACCTGCTGTTCCATGGCTTATCCTACTACAATACCTCCCTGGAGGAGCGTTTTTACCATCCGAATCACGACTGGTTTAAGCCCTCCGGAGCCATGGGGCACGGGCTGGGTATTGCCGGAACCCTGCTCATCCTGATCGGGGTATTTGGTTACCGGGCCAAGAAACGGTACCGTTGGCTGGCGCGTTTTGGCCGTTTGAAGTACTGGCTGGAATTTCATATTTTCCTGTGTAGCCTGGGGCCGGTGCTGATCTTGTTCCATACTGCCTTTAAATTTGGCGGTATCGTCTCGGTCAGTTTCTGGAGCATGATCGTCGTGGTGGCCAGTGGCATTGTGGGGCGGTTCATCTATGTGCAAATTCCCCGCACCATCGAAGGGCGGGAGCTGAGCCTGGCGGAATTGCAGCAAATGAAAAACCAGTTAAGTATGTCCCTGGCCGGTGTGGGCGGTGTGGCCGCATCCAACTACCAGGATCTACTCACCCGGGCCCAGGTTAAGGCGCCGCAGGAAGGTAACCTGTTGTCTCGGATTATTCGAAAGTACGGGGTGGATCGGGCGACCGTTCAGGAGCTGAAAGTGACGTTGCAACAACACCAAACTCCGCGACCAAAAATAAGGGAAGCGACCTACCTTCTGCGCAAAGAATTGTCGTTGGATAACCGGATTGAGCGGTTGCACGTGATGCAAAAACTATTTAAGTACTGGCACGTAGCCCACCTGCCGTTTGCGTTGATCATGTTGTTTATCTTAGTGATCCACGTAGCCATCACGCTGGCTTTTGGCTACCGGTGGATTTTTTGAGGCGTACAATTTTACCAGAATCAAGACTTAGTTAATATAAGTATGCTAGTTGAACAGTTTATTATTTACGGGATCGTCTTTCTGCTGTGTCTGGTGGTGGTGTATGTTTATTTGAGCAAACAAAAAACCATCTCCAACACCACGGCGGCCAAAATTGTCCAGGCCAAGGCCGACGGAATCTACGAACCCGTGTCGCTGCATCCGTTCATCGATTTGGGCACCTGCATCAAGAGTGGTGCCTGCATCGAAGCCTGTCCGGAAAAGGACATCATCGGTATTGTCAACGGCCGGGCAGCCCTCGTTAATGCATCGGAATGTGTGGGGCATGGCGCTTGCTTTCACGCCTGTCCGGTAGAGGCTATTTCCCTCGTTATTGGTACCGAAAAGCGAGGGGTAGATTTGCCCCACCTCAACGAAAGCTACGAAACCAACGTCCAGGGTGTCTACATTGCAGGCGAACTGGGTGGTATGGGACTGATCAAAAACAGCGTGGAACAAGGCGAAGCAGCGATGAACAGCATCGCCAAAGCCCTCACCCATAAAGGGGGGCACAGCTACGATGTCATTATTGTAGGCGCCGGGCCAGCGGGCATTTCTGCTACGCTGACCGCCAAAAAACACGGCTTGAAATTTTTAACGCTGGAGCAAGATTCCCTGGGCGGGACGGTGTTCAATTTTCCCCGCTCCAAGGTCGTCATGACGGCCCCCATGAACCTGCCGCTTTACGGCAAAGTCAAACTCTTCAACACCAGTAAAGCCGAACTGCTGGATTTGTGGAAAGCCTCCCTGTCGAAAAACGACATCAAGATCCAGGAATACACCAAGGTGGAGCAGATCCGACTGTGTGGCGAGGAGTTTCACCTTACGACGAACAAAGGGGAGGAGTTGGTGACCAAAACAGTACTGCTGGCCATTGGCCGCAGAGGAAGCCCCCGGAAGCTGGGCGTAGCGGGCGAAGGGCTGGAAAAAGTAGCCTACCGCCTGCTCGAACCCGAACTGGTCGTGGACCAAAAAGTGATCGTCGTAGGTGGTGGTGATTCAGCCATCGAAGCGGCACTTTCGCTGTCGGCGCAAAACGAAGTGGTACTCAGCTACAGGAGTGATGCCTTTGCCCGGGTGAAAGCCCGCAACCGGGAACTTCTGGAAGAAGCAGTGCAAGCGGGCAAGATCAACCTGAAACTCAAGACAAACCTCGTGAATATTGACCAGAAATTGGTTACCTTAGCCATGCAGGAAACAGGGGGTACGGAAGTACTACCCAACGACCTGGTTTACATTTTTGCGGGGGGAGAGTTGCCTACCCAGTTTTTGGAGAAAGTAGGCATCCAGATCATGAAGCGCTTTGGTTATACCGTTAAAAAACATAAATAAACTGAACTTTTGAGAATCGCCAGCCTTCTTTTCGCGGTCTTGCTGCTCTTGCCAGGAATGGAATTGGCGGCACAAATATCTCCCGGGGATTTGTCCCGTGCGCACGCCCAACTGGAGGGCATCTCCAATTGTACCCAGTGCCACGTGCTGGGTGCGAAGGTGTCTAACGATAAGTGCCTGGCCTGCCACGATGAAATCAAAAGCCTGATCCAGTCAAAAGCGGGCTACCACGCTTCCCGCGACGTACGCGGAAAAGAATGCGCCAGCTGCCACAGCGATCACCACGGCCGCAATTTTGCGATGACGCGCTTCGACGAAGAAACCTTCAATCACCGGCTCACGGGTTACGAACTCACGGGCGCCCACCAGACCACCGACTGCCGGGCCTGCCACCAGCCGGATAACATCAACGATCGCGAACTGAAAGCCAGAAGCGGAACCTGGCTGGGGTTGGAAACCCGCTGTATCGATTGCCACGACGACGGCCACCAGCCTTCCCTCGGCAACGATTGCGCCCAGTGCCACACCACCACCAACTTCTCGCCAGCCTCCAAATTCGATCACGCCAAGACGGATTTTCCACTCGTCGGGCAACACCTGACTGTGGCCTGTAAGGAATGCCATGCGACAGAAATTCGCCAGGGCAAACCAGTGCCCAAGTTCTCAAACATCGCTTTTGCCAATTGCAACAGTTGCCACGATGACCCCCACAACAGCCAACTGGGCACCAGTTGCAACCAGTGCCATACCGAACAGTCTTTTACGGCCACCGCAGGGCTGAGTCGCTTCAACCACAACCAGACGGGGTTCCCCCTCAAGGGCCGCCACCGGCGGGTGGATTGCTTCAGTTGCCACCAGGCTAACCTGCCGGCGAGCCGCATTTTTCAGGACAAGGCATTTATTCCTACCAACGACTGTGCCGCCTGCCACGCGGATGTACACGCCGGCAAGTTGGGTACGGCCTGCGCCGATTGCCACACCGAGGAAGGGTTTCGGGGGCGAATGGATCCCTATAAATTCGACCACAACCGGACCAGCTTCGCCCTCGCAGGCAAACACCAGGCCGTAGACTGCCGCAAGTGTCACGTGTCGGATCGGATGACCGACCCCCTGCCACACAATACCTGTGCGGCCTGCCACCAGGATTATCACCAAGGCGATTTTGCCACCGCAGGCCGATCGCCGGATTGCGTAGAATGCCACGCCGAAACAGGCTTTTCGCCCAGCTTGTTTACCCTCGAAGACCACGCCAAAACAGCGTTCCCGCTGGACGGAGGTCATTTGGCAACCCCCTGCTTTGCTTGTCATTTGACCGGCGATAAATGGCGCTTCAAGGACATCGGCAACCGCTGCGTAGACTGCCACGAAGACGTACACAAAGGGGAGATCAATACCAAATATTACCCCCTCCAGGCCTGCGAAAATTGCCACGTGACAACAGCCTGGCTGGGTGACAACAAGTTTGACCACAACCAGACGACCTTCGCCCTGCAAGGCGAGCACCTGAATACCGCCTGTGCCGCCTGCCACCAACAGGACGCCGAAAAACCCCACGGCCGGTTTGCTGGCCTGGCCCAGGCGTGTACCGCTTGCCACGAAAACATCCACGGCAACCAGTTTGAAAAGGCCGGGCAGACCGATTGCACCCGTTGCCACAGTTTTGCTGCCGGGTGGGAAGCGACCTACTTCAACCACAACCTGACACCATTTCCCCTCACCGGCAAGCACGCCGAAGTAGCGTGCAGCGCCTGTCACCTAGAGACAGTAGTACAGGGCGTAGCCACGGTAACGTACAAATTGGAACGTTTCGAGTGCCGGGATTGCCACGAGTAGTATAACCGTTCTGGACCGTTTTATGGCCGTTCAGTAAATCAACTGCCCACTGGTGTCGCTTTATGAAAATAAAATTATATATTTGCCCATACGCTGCCAAGGCATAACAATATGCGGGTAGCATACAAACCTTTATAGTCAAGCAATAGTAAGCTCCCCAGGCTCAACCCTACGTAGTATATTGCCACGTAGGCACATTGTCTTAACAAAAGGAAGTGTCAGTCAAATTGAACCGCTATCTACTGCTATTGCTGTGGGTTCTGTTCAGTCTGAATCTTTCAGCGCAAAACCCTCACGGGGATGCGTTGAAGATGGACTGTGCGGCCTGCCATTCCCCGGCAAGTTGGGACATTCCGGCCGATCACTGGATCGTTACTGAGGCTAACCAGGCCAAGCCAAAGGTGTCGCCCATGACGGGGATGTTACTCCCCCTCGACACCAGCGCGTTCAATCACCGCAGAACAAATTTCCCCTTAACAGGCCACCACGCAGTAGTCAATTGCCGGGATTGCCACGCGACCCTCGTTTTTGACCAGGCCAAAACCGATTGCATCTCCTGCCATACCGATGTGCACCAAATGACGGTGGGGAACGATTGTGCCCGCTGTCATACTTCGAATAATTGGTTGGTGGATGATGTGACGGAACTTCACCAGGCAAACGGCTTTCCACTTACGGGCGTACACGCCAACGCCAATTGTGTAGACTGCCATATGGCAGAAACAGCACTGCGGTTTGATCGCAACGGCAATGATTGTATCAGCTGTCACGCCGCCGATTTCGCGGCTTCCACCAATCCCAATCACACGGAGGCAGGCTTCAGTACCGACTGCCTGGAATGCCATGATGTGTTTACCCCCGATTGGCATACCGATCAGGTCAATCACGACTTTTTTCCGCTTACCCTGGGGCACGACCTGGCTGACTGTGCCCGTTGTCATACCAACGGTGATTTTGCCCATACCCCTACCGATTGTTTCGCTTGCCACCAGACCGACTTTGAAACGGCCCAACAGCCCAATCACCTGAATGCCGGGATGACCACCGATTGCGCTACCTGCCATACCACCAACCCCGACTGGATGCCGGCGGAGTTTCTGACGCACGATGCCCAGTTCTTTCCCATCTACAGCGGTGCCCACGAGGGGGAGTGGAGCGCTTGCGTGGACTGCCACACGGATCCGACGAATTTTGCAGCGTTCACTTGTACAACCTGCCACACCAATCCCACTACCGATGATGGGCATACGGGGGTAGGTGGCTACGTGTTCGAAAGCAATGCCTGTCTGGCGTGCCACCCCATGGGCGGCGTCGGGGATGGTTTTGATCACAACCTGACGGGCTTTCCGCTTACGGGCGCGCACCTGGCGGCCGAGTGCCTGGATTGCCACGCCGCCGGTTATGCCGGTACTCCGACGGATTGTGCGGCTTGCCATACACTGGATTTCAATGAAGCCACCAATCCCAATCACGTCGCCTTAGGTATTCCGACGGATTGCGCGACTTGTCATACGACGGAACCAGGCTGGGCGCCAGCGACCTTTGCAATCCATGATGATTATTACCCGCTGAACGGTGCGCACGCGCCGATTGCGAACGACTGCGCGCTGTGCCACGTGGGCGGCAACTACACTACCACGCCGAACACCTGTGCGGGCTGCCACACCCCGGACTTCAACGCGACGACGAACCCGAACCACGCGGCGGCGCAGTTTTCGACGACGTGTACGGACTGCCACACGGAAGAAGCGTGGGCACCTTCCACGTTTGACCACAATGCGTTCTACCCGCTGAACGGTGCGCACGGAGTAATTGCGAACGAGTGCGCGCTGTGCCACATTGGAGGTAACTATACTACCACGCCGAACACCTGCGCGGGCTGCCACACCCCGGACTTCAACGCGACGACGAACCCGAACCACGCGGCGGCGCAGTTTTCGACGACGTGTACGGACTGCCACACGGAAGAAGCATGGGCACCTTCCACGTTTGACCACAATGCGTTCTACCCGCTGAACGGTGCGCACGGAGTAATTGCGAACGAGTGCGCGCTGTGCCACATTGGAGGTAACTATACTACCACGCCGAACACCTG